>Ga0193732_1000012_pt1 | contig 178366 bp, 141 predicted proteins | sample U1s1metaG_FD_145077 | JGI IMG/M metagenome (GOLD analysis project Ga0193732, IMG submission 145077) | Soil microbial communities from a riparian zone of the East river system, Colorado, United States - U1s1 | ecosystem: Environmental > Terrestrial > Soil > Riparian zone | place: USA: East...
GGACTCATTCGATTGCTCAGGTCTGGTGTGGCGTACTTTTCAGGAAGCTGGTTTTGAGTTCAGCCGCGGTCCGGCGAGTTCATACTGGGCGACCTTCGCGCCGCCGAGCAAGAATGATCAATATAAGTTTGGCACGCTGGTCTTCTTCAGCGGACTGTCGCATGTAGGGATCGTTTCAGACGAGCATGGGTTCTATCACTCTTCGCGGCACCACGGCGTTGTCTATTCGCCTTTCAACGATTACTGGCTGTCGCGCATCGACGGTTTTCGCCGGGTGCCGATCGAGTCGATGCCTCTGGCTGCTACGAATGCAAAGCCGCGCCCTGTCAAACCCGCCACTGGTACGCAGGCCATTGAGGAAAGATAAATAGCCGTAAGAGTGTGGTTCGGGAAATAACAAAGGCCGCCGCGGATGATTCCGCTGCGGCCTTTTCTAGTTTTGGCGTAACGAAGTAGTTAACGGGTGGCGTCCTGCCGGGACACCACCACGGTGCCGGCCAGCGAATCACCAATACGTTGTTTTCGCGCGGAGGAAAAAATCGCGATGCCCGCCGGAATCCCGCCGAGCAGGATAGGATTTGCTTCCAAAAGACGCGCTAAGGTTCGAATCAGATGAGCCTTCAGATTACAGCGAGTGCCGTCGATATTGCGGACGACCAGACCCTGCATGAACTTCCCGGGAGTGCGCGACCAGAGCACTTCAAAGATGAAGAAGTAACCCAGATAGGTGAAGCACAGGACCGCGCCGCCGATAATCGAACTATCGGTGTGAACGAGGCCCACTGTCAATATTGAGATTAGACACGCGAGCAGGTTGTCGATTATGAAGGCGATGATCCTCGCCTTGCTGGCATCGCCGATCAAATCCATTTGTACGACCAGAGCAATTGACTGAGGCAGCTAACTCTTGGATAGAAATCCGGAGTGACGTTCTTTGTCGGGCTTTTCCCACACGGCAATGATCTTGTCGATGGCTATGTAGCAGACTGCGCCCTCATCATCCTTCAAGTGGAGGATTCCGTTTTCTACTTTGGCCACGTCACCCCGCATGCTCGAAGTGGCGCCACAAAAGACGTCGATTCTGCGTCCGGTTAATGTTTTCAGAAATTCTTCCATCGCGTTGGATAATTAGCGCAAGTTGTTAACTTGCGAATTGTTCTTCTAACCGATCACGCAAGTTAGCAACTGGCGCTACAGGGAAGTTACTTGTCGCCGTTGCGAAATGTGATCTGCACCAGTGGCACGACGGTATCGTCGCCCTGTTGGATTCTTTCAAATTGCAGCAGGTCATAGTAAGCGCAACGCACTCGGGCTGGAAATTCGCGGCAGACCAGCGGCCGCGCATGATAAATCGTGCAACGGCGCGTAGCCGGATCAAGGAACTTGCAGGCCTTGCCGAAAATCGGATCGGCTTTGCGCCGGAGTATCTGCTCGCCCTGCCAGGTAGTAGTGAACTGTTTCTGCGCCGTCTCAACCTCGACACCAAAATACTTCGCCAGCCGTTTGATGTCGCGTGGCGTAACCTGCACTCGATCGTAGATCGAGCAACAGTATGCTGGACACTTGTTACAATCGTAATAGCTTCGTTCGGTTTCGGTAGTTAGCATCCCTGGTTTGTTCGTTATCGCCTGCTTGATTTCTGATACTCACTCAAGAGCAGCTTCATGAACTCTTCGCGTCGTTGGTAAAGCCGCCGGGGCTGTCGGCGTTTGTGTCTCGCTAGAGCATACGCCGTGATGATGGGCAGCGCCACCGTCGAGTCGAGATAACACACCACCGCATCGGGTAGGCGATCGGGATCGACCTTGCCCCACGACACGGCTTCCCCCGGAGTGGCGCCCGACAAACCACCGGTGTCGGGTCTCGCATCGGTGACTTGCAGAAAGTAATCGTGGCCGCGCTCGTCGATGCCGAGGACTTCCTGAATCTGCGGTTCGGTTTGCAGCGCGAAATTCTTCGGCGAGCCGCCGCCGAGAATGAAAATCGCCGACTTGCCGCCTTTCTTTCGCCGGGAACGCTTGACCCGGTCGCTACCGCTCCCGGTACTGACATCGTCGTGAATCAAGCCGCGTTTGGCGGCCAGCACAATCGACGCTGTCTCGTTCACGTCGAGCGAAGGGTCGAAAGCCAACTTGTTGCCCTGTAAAGCCTTGGCCGCGACGTTCATGCCGATCGAAGAATCGCCTGGTGAAGAAGTGTAAAGCGGGACCGAGTGCTCGTGCGCCGCGGCCAACAGAGACTTGTTCTTCAATCCCAGTTTGCGTTCGCGTTCCCAGACGTATCGTCCGGCGAGGTAATGAAACTCGGCCGTCGACATGGTCCGTTGAAATTCCGGTGCTTCAATCACACGACGAAAGAACGCGTCGGTGTCGAGCAGCACTGAGTAATCGAAAAAGATGTCATAGATACGCACGACCTCTTCATCGCGCAGAACTATGTCGGAGGTCTGCGCGTTGCCTTCGTGCATCTTGAGGCCGATGCCGAAATGCGTGTCGTGGTAAAAATTGGCCCCGGTCGAAATGATCCAATCGATGAAGCCGGCCTGGATCAGCGGAATCAACGCCGACATGCCGAGGCCCGCTGGCGTCAGCGCGCCAGTCAAGGTAACCCCGACAGTCACGTCGGGTTCGAGCATTTTCTGTGAGAATAGCCAGCAGGCTTCGCGCAGACGCGCAGCGTTGTAAGCCAGGAAAGCGTTGTCGACCAAATCGACAAGATTGGTCTTGCCGGTGATAGGCTTCGGATCAATCCGCCGGCCGCGCAGAAATTTACTTTGCTTTTTTGCCAAGACTTATAGAGTTGAGTTTTGAATTATCGAAACTTGAAGAAAGATAGTCGGCGAGTCATCGTGTGTTGTCAACCGTGGAAGCGTCAATCGAAATATCTCATTATCACCGCACTTCAGTGCGGTGATCGGCAATCGCGATATGAGAGCAAACCGTTTCAACGGTAATTACATACTTGACCAACCATGCCAGACGAAGGTTTCTATTGTGGGATGTTTGAGCAGGAGAGGTTTGTGTTAGGAACGGCAAGAGGTTTACCTTCCTCCCAAGCGCCATTTTTCTTGGTGAAATATATGCGTTCCAAACTTGCCCACAACTCGCTATCTCCCCACGGCCCCCAACCGGATTGATTGTGGGTACGAAAGAGTTTGTAGTCAAAATAACTTATGAAGCGCCGCTCAATACCGTTGAGCTTGTCAGCTTCGGTGACTTTCAACTCCTGGTAGTGAATCAACACGTCTCGATGTTCCGTGAGTCCAAACCCTCCATAGTCGAGATAATAAGATTCGCCGCACTTAACGTAATACCGGCTCCACGCCTTCGACTCGATATCCGAGGCTTCATCCTTAACGGGCGACTTAACACTTGGCTTTGATGGAGTCTTTGTTCGAGGTCGCCTTTTTTGGGCAAGTAACATTGGGGCGCAGACGACCATGAGTACCAAACCAAAGCAAAATCTTTTCATGCTTGCCTCCTCCTGTTCAAGCTAATCAGGCTGCTTTTCGTTTCTTAGCGGCCTTCCGAGCCTACTTCTACTACGCGTGCCGGTTCGCGTTCAGCAACCTTCTCCAGACACTGACGACACAAACAACCGCTGTAACGTGACTTCAACTCAGCGCGCGTCTCGTCACTCAACTTAATTTCTGAGCACCAGCACCCGCTGAGTTTCGCGCCACAGGTAAAGGGAGCGCCGCATGCCTCGCACACCGAAGGTTCACGCAGCACAGGCGAAACGATTCCGGCCAGGTTTCTGAGTTTCATCTTCACCTGTTGACCGCCGCCTCACCGGTTTTCTGGGCCCGCTTTATTTTCAAACGCTCAATACGTTTTTCGTCGGTGGCCAGAACTTCAACGTCCAGACCGCGAAAACTCAGTTGCTCGCCCGGACGGGGCACGCTGCCTTTGTGTGCGATCACCAGGCCGGCGATGGTGGTGAAATCGTCGGCTTCGATCTCCATGTCGAACAGGCGCTCAATTTTTCCAATCTCAGTGCTGCCCAGCACTTCGTAAACGCCGTCGCCGGCCGCCACGATATCTTCCGGCTCTTCGCCGCTCTTGTCTTCGTCTTCGATTTCGCCGACGATTTCTTCCAGGATATCTTCGACAGTCACCAGACCGGCGATGCCGCCGTACTCGTCGATCACCATCGCCAGATACGCATGCGCCTTTTGCATCTCTTCGAGCAACCGGGCCAGAGGCTTTGTTTCCGGAATGAAATAGACCGGCCGCACGAAAGGCGCGATGGGCGAGTCGGCTTTGTCGCCGGCCCAGCAATGAAGCAGGTCGCGCACATAGATCAGGCCTTCGACGTTGTCGATTTGATCGCGAAAGACCGGCAGCCGTGAATGCTTCGTTTCGAGCATCACATCGCAGGCCTCGCGAGCAGTCGCGGTGTTGGGCAGCGCGACGATCGCCGTGCGCGGCGTCATGACTTCGCCCACCGATTTGTCTCCGAACTCAAAAACCGAATGGATTAATTCGCGCTCCTCTTCTTCAATGATGCCTTCAGCTTCGCCGACGTCGATTAGCGCCTGATAGTCCTCGTCGTTGTCCTCGTCTTCTTCCTCACCGTTCGCTTCTTCCATCTCTTCCTGCTGTCGCAGACGATCGAACGAGCGGTGCCAGGGCTCAGCCGCGAAAGCGAGCAGGCGATAGAACGGCCTGAGCACCGGCAGGAGCCGCAGCAGTTTTCCTTCTGGATTGCGCAGAGACAGCACGCGCGGGATGAACTGGCGAAAGATTCCCGCCAGCACCAGACCTAAAGCGAGTGAAATGAACAGGGCCAGACTGTTGGCCGAAAACCATTGCAGAGAGATGTAAGTGACCAGGACCGAAAAAGCGACCAGCAGAATCTGGATCGCGGCCGAGATGGTGAAGCTGAACCGGGCGCGATTTTCCAGGACCTCTTTGAGGAGTGGTGCGTAGCGGGCGTTCGGATGCTCTTCGGCTTCGGTAGCCAGGCGTCTGAGTCCGACGTCGCTCAATTGGCCGAACGCCATGTCCACGGTGGCGAGAAAAGTCAGCGCCAAAAGCAGGAAAAAACTGATGCCTAATTCAATGTCCATAGAGGCGAGTTAGATGGTAAACCGTGTACGGCAAATAGACAAAAGCTTTACGTCGTCTCCGAAGGTGTTTCGTTCATTTTGAGTCAGGCGAACGGGCGATCCGCGAAGTTACACGAAAGTGTAGTAATCCATCGGCTCCGCTTCGTGTTACTTCGTGGCTCGGTCTGAATGTTCTTTCAAAAATGGACCATTGATGATGTTTCAGACGTCAATCCCCAATCGCTTTCGCAGCTTCAACTCCAATCGGTTCATTTCGCCGCTGTCGGTTTCATGATCATAGCCGCTCAAATGCAGTAGCCCGTGTAGAATCAATTGCTTGACCTCACCAGAGAAGGTCAAACCATGCTCCTTTGCCTGCACCCTCGCGCGATGAACCGAAATGACAACCTCGCCAAGCTGAGATTGATGCCCAATCTCGAAAGCCTCTACCTGACTGGGAAATGAAAGCACATCGGTGGCGTAATTCTTACCGCGGAAACGTCTATTCAGTTCCTTGATGGCGTTATCGGAGACGAACACAATGGTTGCGTCCTTTTTGTCCTTGCGGATCGCCCGCACGGTCTTTTCGCCAAACTCACGCCACTGCTTTCCGGATATCTCGCGCCGGCGCTGACGATTAATAACTTCGATCATTGTAAAAATGTCACCGGCACTACCCGTTAGGGAACGTTCATCAAAGTACCTTAGGGAGGATTTCGGTTGCAGTCGGGTCTTGCGCCTCTCCATCGGCAGGCGGTGAATATAAACTGTTCAGAATCGCCTCCTTCTCCTCAGGTGGCATGAAAGCCAAGCCAAGACAGTCCTGCAATAGGCGATTGGCGTTGAGATAATCGGCCAGTATTGCTTCTTCTTGTTTCGACAAGTTCCAGTCGTGTCCGATATCCCTATGTTTCATAATCAAACGACATAAGCTATCCGTTAACTCTTGCCACTTAGTATCACTACCTTCGCCGAATGGGATTGAGAGCGCGGTCAGTTCCTCGTCAAGCTTGACGAGACCAAAGTCCCTCGCATGATCCTTGATTCGTTGGATGGTGTCCTTGGTGTTTTCGGGGTGGGCGCTATCGATCGTGAACCTAATATCAAGGGGCAGCGGAGCGAAGGCGTTGCTATAGACATCTGAAATTAAGGCTGGAGCAAGGGCGCGGTCGAGGGCACCGCTTATGCCTTTGCGGTAGGTTCCAACTAGTAAATAAGCAGGTCGCACCAACCAACTATCAACCTGAATTGAAGCTGATTTTTCATTTACCCATGTCAATATTCTCCGTAGTTTTTGATGGCCGACAACCAAATCATCAACGCGCTGCCGGAAAGTACTGATAAAATGGCTCGCATCGGATAACATACTAGTTGTCAGCAAGAATACTTCACGCCAGCGCCCGTCTGAACAATGCTCGTTGATCAAGTTCTCTAACGTCCATTTTGCTCCATTGGCGACGATGTATTTCGCCGTAAAGTATTCTTGAAAAGTTAAGTGAGAAAATGAATAGACTCTGCGAGCCCGCTCTACGAAAATACCATGCTGTGCTTCAATTGCATTGAGAATAGCCTCTCCGTCCGTCGTTTCGTTTGTGTCGTGCGGAGGAACATTCTTCACGTAATTCGTGATGAGGCCTTCCAACTCCAGCTGAGGGATGAAATATTCATTTCGCTCAAACGTCTCTGCCGCGATGCGCGCAAGCATATTTTCCTTATGCCCCAGTGACAGCTTGCGATAGACTTCGTCACGTTTGATCCGACGTGAAGCGTCCCATTTCTTTAATAACGCATCCAATGCCTCTTGATAAATCTCAACTCGTCGTTGTGGAAAGGTGAGCGTTTCGTTGAAGGCCAGACACAATAACGTCAGCAGCAATGGCGTGCGTGCCAGATCACGCAAGCCCTTGTTGTCGTCTCTCGCAAACTCAGCCAGAAACCTCTTGCTGGTTTCTGGGTCTTTTTCTCTTTTCTCATCACGGAACCAATTTCCCACAAATATGTCGATCTGTTTCTCCGTGAAGTCGGCAATCTCAATGTAAGTGAATGGCTTGAAGGAATAGTCGCTGGCAGCAATGCGGCAAGTGATTAGGCATTGGGTTCGGTCATACTTCTCCACAAAGTCACTTATGGCGCGCGTTTGTTTGTCCCTTTGTCCGCTCTCTTGATTGACTTCGTCTAGGCCGTCGAAAAGGACGATCGAATTTCCTGACTTCAACAGTTCTTCAACAAACGGTCCGGCCGCGGGAAAGTCGCAAATGTCGAAACGTCCCGCGATAAACGGCATTAGCTCCAAACCTGAGTCAGACCAGTGCTTGAGAGAAATAAAGATCGGAACCTTATCGATGACTTGCTCGGCTCCTTTTAGTGCGATGTATTTGAGGAATGTGGTCTTTCCTGCGCCCGGCTTTCCCAAGATAAATAGATTACCTTTTTCAACGACAAGTCTTAATCCGTTAGTCCGCTGTGCGTCAGGAGCGGCATCGCGGTCGGCGGATAGCAACTTCAATTGCTCAATGTCGAAACGACTGAAGGCGGTAGGCTTGTCCAGCATGTACGCATCCGTAAAGATGTCATCGAGCGGTACGGGCTCTGCCATTCCCATGATCTGCATCGTGCCATAAAGCTTCTTAATCTTGGCGCGGTAAGCTTCCGCCGCATCATGCCATCTGAACTTGTCCCATTGGCTCTTAATCGCTCCGGCAGTCTTATCCGTTACTGACTTACCGTACGCGCTCCAGAGCCAGGCTCCGACAGGAATGAGTGCTGATACCGCCATATTAGATCTCGCTCTTCTTCGTATGCGATTCGTAAGCCTTGATGATCATCTGCACCAGCTTGTGTCTGACCACGTCTTTGTCGCTGAAATAAACGAAGTCGATGCCGTCGATGCCGGCCAGGACGCGCTCGGCCTCAACTAATCCGCTGCGTTTGCCGTGAGGCAAATCGATCTGGGTGACGTCGCCGGTGATCACCGCCTTCGAGCCGAACCCAATCCGCGTCAGAAACATCTTCATCTGTTCGCTGGTAGTGTTCTGCGCTTCGTCGAGGATCACGAACGCATCCGCCAACGTCCGCCCGCGCATAAACGCTAGCGGCGCGATTTCGATCACGCGCTTCTCAAGTAATCTTGTCACCCGTTCATAATCGACCAGGTCGAACAAAGCATCGTAAAGCGGCCGCAGGTAAGGATCGACTTTCTCCTGCAAATCTCCGGGAAGAAAACCGAGCTTCTCTCCGGCTTCCACCGCGGGCCGAGCCAGCACGATCCGATTCACTTGCTTCTGCATCAACGCCTGCACGGCCATCGCTACGCCGAGATACGTCTTGCCGGTACCCGCCGGCCCGATGCCAAACACGATGTCCTTCTGCTGAATTGTCTCAAGATATTTTCGCTGCATCGCCGATTTCGGCGCGACCTGTTTCTTGCCGGCCGGACTGAAACGCGAGCGCGTGAAGTAATCGCGCAAGCTGTAGGCGCGGTCTTCGGCGATTTGCGCGAAAGCTTCGCGGAGTTCTTTGTCGGTGAATTGCCGGCCTTCGGCAAACAGGGCGGCGAAGTCTTCCAGGATGCGCTCGACGGTCTCGACATCCTTCGGATCGCCGTCGACATTAAGGCTATGACCGCGCCCGTTGATTTGGACATCGAGCAGCGACTCGAGGTACTTGATGTTCTGGTCGTGAACGCCGAAAAGCGTTTCCAGCCCGCGTGGTGGAAGCTCGATTTGCTTCAACTGATCAAACTTTCTCCTGCGTATGATTTCGGTGGATTGAGGGTGTGAGTCTGCGGAAACTTCTTTTGCATAAGTGCGTAATGGACGCTACTACACGGTAGGTAGGTTGTCAATTCTGGCTGCGGAATCGTAGTGGGTTGAGTTCGAAAATAGACGAAGTCTCATTAGCACCTCACTTCATTGAGGTGGCTACGAGAGGATCGTTTTGTCAGGTAACCATTTCAGCGGTTTCTCTCGGAAAGCCGTCAAAACGGCTGGTAGTTCATGGCGCCGGCTGTGGTCACCTCACTGAAGTGAGGTGCGAATGAGATCCAGAGCGAGCCGTACGCGCCCGAGTCTCGGCCCGGTCGGCGACTTCCGGGCCGGGGGAAGGTTGAGGCCGCAAACAGCCTGCGTTATAGTCTTCGAGAGCGATTCCTGCGGAGGGGTCGCATAATGGTAGTGCAGCGGTCTTGAAAACCGCCGTCCGAAAGGATATGCAGGTTCGAGTCCTGTCCCCTCCGCCAAATAAGTTTCCGCTGGCGATATTCTTGTTAAAATCCACTTTAATTGACGCCGACAAGAGAGTATTGAACTTCCTTGGGTAGTTTGACGCCGGCGCATCGCCTTCCTGGACCTTTGCGTTTACCAGTAGTCTCGACTTCAGTTGCGCGATTCTCTTCTGGCAATCAGCGCGTAGAATTAGTGCTTCTGCCAGCTTCATTTTCCTTCACCTCCAAATAGAAATTGCTTCTGATGTAATAAATCGAAGTACCTTGGAGTTTGAGTTAGATAATTGGCTGGGGGAGAAGGAGTCGAACCTTCATCTTCGAGTTCAAAGCCCGACGTGTTGCCGGTTACACCATCCCGCAAGAAAGTCAAAGTATTTCGGGGCACTGGGATTCGAACCCAGAACCTCGCGCTGATCTGGCGCTAAAACCGCTTATAAGGCGGGTGCTCTACCGTTTGAGCTATGCCCCGTTTTGAAGTTGGTCGCGGCGGAAGGAGTTGAACCGACATCGCTCGATTATCAATCGAGTGCTCTGGCCGTTGAGCTACACCGCGAAAAAGTAGCATAGACTTTAGTCTGTGATTTTTCTTTCTGAGTTGAATCCGAAGAAACACAGACTGAAAAAGTCTATGCTACGAAAGTGGTTGACCCGACGGGGCTCAAACCCGCACCTCACGGCTTAAAAGGCCGCCGCTCTGTCACTCGAGCTCCGGGTCAGCAACATTGCCGATTTCAGATTGCCGATTGCCGATTGGCCTTTGAGTCAAAGGTTTGTCTGTGCCGAAAGCGAATCGGCAATTGGCAATCGGAAATCTACAATGATTTGGCTGTGGCGGAAGGATTCGAACCTTCGATAGCCGGATTAACAATCCGGTGCCTTACCAACTTGGCTACGCCACAGTACGATTGGCATGGTGGAGGTGTGCTAAAGCAAAACCATTTTCCATATCTCATCTTCCATTTTTCATTTGCCATTTAAGAGAATCGCTTAGGGCGCGTCCGTTCTTAAGGAGTTCCAATGGAAATGAAATATGGAAAATGTGAATGGAAAACCGTTTTTTCTTCTCGTCCCACTCAGTCGTCATCTTTCTTGGAGGCGATGAAGGGAGTCGAACCCTTATCGTTCGGTTTACAAGACCGACGCTCTGTCATCCAGTTGAGCTACATCGCCAAGAGAGTTTTGGTGGACTGGGAGGGATTCAAACCCTCACAAGAAGTTTGCAGGACTTCTATGCTGTCGTTACATCACCAGCCCGGAACATGTGTCATTTGTCATCGGACATTTTTCATTGGTCATTGATTCGCGCGTGCACGCTGCACTGATCGAATCAGCCGATCGGTGGCAGGGTTTGAAAATGACCAAATGGCAAATTTCAAATGACAAATGGAAAATGATCTGGTGGCTGTGGGTGGAGTCGAACCACCAACCTCGCGCTTATGAGACGCTTGCTCTAATCCCGCTTGAGCTACACAGCCGTTTTCGAATTTTGGAAGCCCGCGGAGGAGTTGAACCTCGTGCCTTTCCACCCAGCTCTTGCAGGTTCGGTTTAGAAGACCGACGCCGGGAACGCGGGCCAGGACATCGCCGATTTTCGATCGCCAATTGCCGATTGGTACGGTTAATCAATAGTGCATTGATGCGAATCGCGGAAAACGACAAAGGCTCTGGGATTCAAGACCAATAGGCAATCGCAAATCGGCAATCGGCAATGTTTCGTGGTCGGGCGTGAGGTCGACACGCCTCTGCGAACTCCACGCTCCCTGACAGTCACCGTTCTGCCGAGATGAGTCACGCCCCGATAACTCATTACTTAGATTTCGTGCCCAAGGAAGGATTCAAACCTTCAACCTCTGGTTTGTAGGACCAGCGCTCCGTCAGTTGAGCTACTCGGGCGGGAGATGGTGGTCGGAGTTGGAATCGAACCAACCTTTCGGGCTTTTCAGACCCGCGCTAATCCGTCTCAGCTATCCGACCCAGGACATTGCCGATTGCCGATTTTCGATTTCCGATTGGTGCGACAGCGAGATTCATCTTTCAATCGGCAATTGGCATTCGACAATCGGCAATGCTGTTAGGCCCTCCGCTTTTGCTCATTGTGCACCTTTTCCATGACGGCCCGATCATCGTGCACATCCATGAACAGGTACTTGCGCCACTCGGAACGTGCTTCTGCATAGTGACAAAGCACTACACGTTCAAGCTTCACGCGCAGTGCCGTCTGCGAAGTCAGCAAAGGCATGCGTGCTTCCTCCGGTGTGCGGTTGCTCTTGCGATTATTACAATGCACGCAAGCCGTAACTACGTTCACCGGCGAGTTATCTCCGCCACGCGAACGCGGCAGGATGTGATCGAGCGTTAGCTCAGCCGCGCCCTTCTTCTCGCCGCAGTACTGGCAGCGGAATTTGTCACGCATGTAAATTCGCAGGCGCTTCATGCCCGACTGCTGGCGACGTCGGCGAACGTTGATGTAAGTGCGGCGGCGAATTACCGACGGCACTGGCCATTCATCATGCGCTGAACGCAACACGCGATCGCCGTCGAACTCTTCGACGAAGACCGTGTTCTTGAAAGTCATGATGATGGCGCGCGCGACACTGACGGTGCCGAGCGGCTCGTAGGTTTGATTGAGTAGCAGAACTCTGCCGTTGAGTGCCATTGCTCGGCACCTCCTTTCTTTTGAAGTAGCACAGACTTCAGTCTGTGATTTTGATTGGTTAGCTGATTCATTACACAGACTGAAGTCTGTGCTACTTTGATTTGGAGCGCGCGGTGAGATTCGAACTCACGTATACCGGATTTGCAATCCGGCGCCTGGCCGCTTGGCGACGCGCGCAAATTGGAGCGGAAGGAGAGATTCGAACTCTCGATTCGAGTTTGGAAGACTCGCAGGTTTCCAGCTACCGACACTTCCGCGAGGGGATTTCGATTTTTTGATTGGTGATTTTTGATTGCCACTTGGCTGCGCCGTGATTTACGTGGAATCGCGGTTTAGTGGCAATCGCAAATCGAAAATCTGAAATCAAAAATGTGTTGGAACTCCTGGCAGGACTTGAACCCGCAACCTCGACGTTCGAAGCGTCGCGCTCTTCCATTTGAGCTACAGGAGCCAAGGCATTGACGATTTCCGATTGTTGATTGCCGATTTGATTCTGCGTAAAGGGCCAATCGGCAATCGCAAATTGGCAATTGGCAATGTCTTTGGTCGAGGAGGACAGAGTTGAACTGTCACCACGAGTTCCCAGGACTCGGATGCTTGCGTTACACCACACCCCGAAAGAATTGCGGATTGCGAATTGCGAATTTCGGATTTGAGAACCTGTGTGGAGGAGGTCTGGTGAAAAGCTAAACTCAACTTCGAACTAACGAAATCCGCAATTCGAATTTCGCAATTCGAAATCCTTCTCAGCCCTTCACGCAGACCACTTGCTTGATCTCAGCGACGATTTCGACCAGGTCTTCCTGATTCTTCATCACCGCCTCGATTGATTTGTAAGCGCCGGGAATTTCATCCAGCACGCCTACGTCTTTACGACATTCAACGCCCGAAGTCTGGCGCGCCAGATCATCCTGGGTGAAGGCTCGCTTGGCTGCTCCGCGTGACATCTTCCTCCCGGCGCCGTGAGAGCAAGAGTTGAAACTCTCTGCCAGGCCACGTCCTTTGATGATGAACGATTTCGCGCCCATCGATCCGGGAATGATGCCATACGCGTCTTTGTCGGCATTGATTGCGCCCTTGCGCGTGACGAAAACTTTTTCGCCGTAATGCTCTTCGAGCGCAACGTAGTTGTGATGGCAATTGACCTGAAGCTCAGGCCGAAACGGCTGGCGATGATTGAACATCTTGTTAAAGACCTTCAACAGACGCGCCATCATGATCTCGCGGTTCTTCATCGCGTAAGTTTGCGCCCACTTCAGGTCTTTCCAGTACGCCGCGAATTCCGGCGTGCCCTGGATGAAGTAAGCTAGATCGGGAGCTGGAAGTTCCGAGAGTCTCCACAGCGACTTTGCTGTTGAGATATGGCGCTCGGCTAACTCCTTCCCGATATTGCGCGAGCCCGAGTGCAGCATTAACCAGACGCAGTTTTCTGTGTCCAGACAAACTTCGATGAAGTGGTTGCCGCCACCCAACGTGCCTAGTTGCTTCATCGCTTTCGCTTTGCGATCGTGGACACCCTCGTGCAGATCGCTGAAATCTTTCCAGCCGTCCCAGTACGAGGATTCATCAACTGATTCCTTGTATGCGTTAAAGCCAACCGGAATTGCTTCTTCGATTGCCAAGCGCAAGTCTTTCAACTTGCCATCTAGAATTCCGCTCTTGAATGGCGTCTCGACGGCCATCATGCCGCAGCCGATGTCAACGCCGACCGTTGCCGGGATCACCGCATCCTTTGTCGCGATGACCGAACCGACCATGCTGCCTGTGCCCAAGTGTGCGTCGGGCATCAGTGCGACGTGTTTGAACAGACATGGCAAGCGCGAAACGTTGCGCAGCATCGATTGTTCTTCAATGCTGAAATCGTGGTTGGCCCACGAAAGAATCTGGCTGTGGGCGCCACCTATTGGTAGCTTTTCGTAAGGCATTTGTTATCTCCTTTCTCTTATAGTTGATAATCAAATTCTGCCACAGAGGCACGGAGACACAGAGAGCAATCAGATAAGAATTGAATAATATTTCTATTTCTTCTCCGTGACTCTGTGACTCTGTGGCAGTTTGAATTGGTGCGCCAGGTGAGACTCGAACTCACAATCCCCTGCTTAAGAGGCAGGTGCCTTGATCCGATTTGGCTACTGACGCATGGCGGAACTGAACGGACTCGAACCGTCATCGACCTGATCGACAATCAGGTGCCTCACCTCTCGGCCACAGTTCCGAACATTGATGATTGCCGATTGTCGATTTGTGCTTTGGTCTTGGGCCTTTGGGCTTCGGTCTTTGTCGCTTGCATCAATCGGAAATCGGCAATCAAAAATCCGCAATGCTTTGGGGTGACCTGCGGAGTCGAACCGTCATCTCTGCATTCACAGTGCAGTGTGTTAACCAATTACACCAAGGCCACAGCAAGATTGTTGGTGGCGTCGGAGAGACTCGAACTCTCTAAGGTTAGTTTGAAAAACTAACTGCGCGACTCTTTGCATTCGACGCCCCGGAAATGTTGGTGCGCGTGGAGAGATTCGAACTCATCACAAAGCTGGTCTTAAGTCAGCCGCCTCTTCCAATTGGGCTACACGCGCAAATTGATTTGAATTGGTACTCGCGAGAGGATTCGAACCTCTAAGACGGAAGGTTTGAGCTTCCGATGTCTGCCGGATTGCATCACGCGAGCAAAGCCATTGCCGATTTTCGATTGCCAATTGCCAATTTATTCTTTTGACCAAGCGTCTCTGCTGAAAACACATCAATCGGCAATCCGCAATTGGCAATCGGCAATGTTGATTGGTACCGGCGGAGGGATTCGAACCCACACTGTCTAGTTCCTAAGACTAGCGCCTCCTCACGATTGGGCTACGCCGGCATGGTGAACCCGGCAGGACTTGAACCTGCGACCTGTCGTTTAGGAAACGACTGTTCTTATTCCGCTGAACTACGGGTCCTAAGATTGGTTGCGGAGACAGGATTTGAACCTGTGTCGACGGAATATGGGTCCGTCCCTGGCGGCTCTACGACTCCAGTGTACTCCGCGTCAAACTTTTCAAACTGGCTACGGAGGTAGGATTCGAACCTACGTAAACGAGTTTCAGAAACTCGCGCCTTTCCAGCTCGGCCACTCCGTAAGATTTTTGAATTGGTGGACCTGGCACGATTTGAACGTGCGACCTCGACCTTCGCAGAGTCGCGCTCTGATTCCCCTGAGCTACAGGTCCGTGATTTGGCGGAGGCGACCGGACTCGAACCTGCAGACGCAAAGCGCGGCGATTTAGCAAACCGCTGCCATACCGTTAGGCGACGCCTCCATCGTCTCTTCTTTCGATCGCTGAAAGGTTCAGTTAGACGCAGGCTCGCGCGGCGATGACCTAATGTCCGGGACGACTCAGGGCAAATGAGCACTAAGCTTCCCAATCAATGCGCTATCCTTGACAACTACGTTTTCTTGTTAGACACTCGCAACAATTCTTGTGTCTCTATCCTGGTCGAACTCCCTCGCACTCATCGTCCAAAGACTGAGACATTCCTAAAGTGAGAATTGGGCCGCATCCGAAAACGGAGGTGGGCGGTCGTAGTTCTCAGCTTTGACACCGCTAATTGACAACGAAAGGAACTCACCATGACAACACCAATCCAACTAGCCTCAGGCCTCGGGGGTGCAATCGGCTCTGATTACGTGCAGAGCAAAAATCAACTCTATTTCGTAGAATTCAACGGCAAGGTTTCAGTCTTAGACTTAGTGAGACCTCTGGTCGGCATCGTGTCGCAAGGCACGATCGTGATCAAAGGCACGTGGCTTTTTGACTGTGAGTCGGGCACTCTTCCGCCGCTCGGCACTACGACCGGAGACATCTGGTGGGAGCAGATCGACACTGTTCGGCGGCAGATGGTTCCGCAGAACAGCGCGAAGATTATCAATCTGGGTCCAGTCGATTTCGACGCTCTAACCCACGTCGAGTTACAAAATCTGCCTTACGGCACGACACCGATTCCAGGTAATAACGACGCCTCCAACAAACTGGTCAACGGTGACGTCTTTGCCGTCCAGACCAACGCCGGAAACTATGCGAAGATCAAGGTTCTCAATTACGACTACAACATGAAAGTTCAATGGGTGAACTACAGGGTCGCACCGCGTTACCGCGTCCTCGGCACGGGTTACACGCAGCCGGAAGACATCAAAGTGACTTCCGGCGGGCGTTATGCCTACGTTACCGAACGATCGGGTGATTTCCTGCGCGTCGACTTGACGAACGCGAATCGGGCGGCGGCAACCTTTGTCGTCTCTGGACTCACCGCGCCGCACCAGATTGCACTGGATGAGAATCACGGCCAGGCGTACGTGCCGGAGTTTACCGGCACGGCGACCGGCAAGATCTGGCGGATCGACTTGTCGAGCGGGGCGAAGACCGCAGTTTACACGGGCTTGCAGGGCTGCACCGGTCTCTTACTTTCAAACGACCTGCGTTATGCCTATGTCGCCGAACAGGTCAGCGGCGCTAATCGAGTCGCGCGAATCAATCTGGCAACGGCCCAACGCGACGTCCTCGTCGCCGGCCTGGAAGGGCCTTTCTTCATGGAGTGGGCTGACGAGAGCGAAAGCCGCATCATTTTACCGGAACGCGACCCAGCCAATCGCGTCATCATGCTTGACCTCACGGCCACGCCCGTCACCGTCACGAAGGTCCTGACCGGAGTGGCTAGTCGCCCCTCCAGCATCGTACTGACCAACCCGGGGACAATGATCGTATGCAGCGATTCAGAGATTAACCAGTACGACCTGTCCAGTTCGCTTTTCTCTCTGGCGGGGCCGGTGTTCATGGGGATCGGCCTGGTTCCGGTTGACCACATCATCAACACGGGCAACAACAACACCGACGGCTACGCCGACACTACAGACAATCCCGGCTACATCCTGCAAGTGAAGGACGCACCGTTCGGAGGCACGCTGGCGATCATGATAAATCACAACGCCGCGTTCCTGGCCGGAGCGACTTATTACAAGCTGTTCGTCAGTCAGGTAACACCCGTTGCCAGCCCCCCGACAGAGCCGCGACAGAGTTTTAGCGACTACCTTTGGAACGCCGCGAGCAGTAGCTTCATCCCGAGGGCTACTGGCCCGGACGCCAGCGGCTTCTATCCCGTGCGTCTGCCGTTTCAAATCTGGTACAACCCGCTGCTCGGCTACATGCTCGACACCAGCATTCTGCCAAACGGTCTCTGCGTCATCGACATCAAGCTTTACAACGCTGCCAAGGTCGAGATACCCGTAGGAAGTATTCACAGCCGCCGCGTCAAGATCGATAACCAGTGGCCCGTGGCGAACATCGAGAAGATTTTCCACGATGGCGTTGAAGTCCCGGTCTGTCAGATCGTCAACAGCGGCACTGACCAGTTCACGTTCCGCATCACCGCTAGCGACCCGCAGGGACATCTGCTCAGTTGGAATTTGTCGGCGGTTTGGGGCGACAACCAGTCGGGCAACGTCGGCGGAGACAGCTACAGCAGTCATGTCTCGCCAACACGCCAGTGGGCCGGCGTGGTTTCCGGCGACGTGCCGACTCCCGCGTGGCATGCAACAGTCGGCGGAGATAGTACGTCCACGCGCTGCGCGCACACGTTTTATCTCGGCGTGTGGGATCGCGTGATCAATGGCTATGGTTACCTTCACTATCAGACTTACCACAAGTCAATTACCATCTGGCTGTAAGCCTCTGGCGAAAGACCGAAGAGATCATGAAGGGCGGGCGCGCTTGAAATGAAGCGCCCGCCTTTCTAAGTACTCACTGACCGAATTTTTGGCGGAAGGGGCAGGACTCGAACCCGCAAGCGACAAATGCGCGGTAGTTTTCAAGACTACTGCCTTACCAGTTAGGCTACCCTTCCAAAGAATTTCGGATTGTGAATTTTGGATTTGTGCTTAGCTCTCTTGCTCTTCGTTCTTTGCACTATGTTGGCAGGGACGCTCGGATTTGAACCGAGAATCTCGATTTTGGAGACCGATGGTTTGCCGGTTAGCCTACATCCCTAAATAATTTTGGTGCATGCGGTAGGACTCGCACCTACGAAGTCGTTGGACGCCTGATTTACAGTCAGGTGCTTTTGCTGCTCAGCCACACATGCGAAATGGAATTCAGGTTTCAAATCTCGCGTGCGAGACTTCAAGTCTGAGATCCATCTGTGCTAAAAAATAGATGAAGGCAGAGAGAGCAGTACCGCGAACACACTTCGGGGCACACTTCTCCTGAGGATGGCGACGCTCGGGACTCTCGACAAGCAACGGCGTTGTCATCCGCTGAAGGCTCCCTGCCTTCATCTCTCGCAAATAGGTACTTCGATTGTCAAAAAACTAAAGGAGCGGGCTTTAAGCCTCCCAGGGAAGCTGCCCGCTCCTTCAATTCTCGCGATTTTTGCTTTGAGATTTGGGAGCGGGAGGCCGCTCCCGCGAATTATTGCCTGATGTAACGGCTATCTATGGACGTCTCTTGTCCGAGTCTGCCGCCAAAAATATTGCTCCGCAATGAGACCGACGCCGAGCTCAGACCTAATGAACAGACGACCGCATACATGGCGGCGCACGGCTGCCATTTGTCGACCGGTTTCTGGTATGTCCTGCTCGTCATCATTGAAAGTTTTTCCTCGCAGTGCGCATCTCAGGTGAGCGCGCAGCCTTTCTTGTATAAGACAGGACTGTCGATCCTGTCAAGAACTTTCTCTGAGAAACCTGCGAACACGTATCCGCGCTCGCTTGGATTAACTCTTTCGATAGGTAGTTGCCTGAGGTCTAAGGATTCGGATGGGATAGACATGTCCTTTACAGCATTATGTCTTTCAATACATGCTTTGAGTTGTGAAGCGGGAGGTATCGTTTCATGACGACTTCGAGGCGGAGTTTGACGCCCTGAACGAGGCGGTGCAGGACGAAATTGTTGGAACAGTTTGGGGCCCGCGTGTAAGCTAACGCAATGCGTTGACTTAGGGCTGCGGTTGCCGTAGGTTTCTATCCTCAACAGGCTGGACGCAAAAAGCTCCTGCTGTCTGCTTAGACCGCGCTAGTCTCTCTGCCATCTTGTCCTGATCTAAAGTGGAAGGACATTCATCATGAAGGTATCACCACCTTCATTTAGGAGAATTCAATGGTTCGCACTAGCCGGTCAACAAGCAACCACTCTAGTGATAAGCGTGTAGTCTCGAACGGCTCACTTTTATCAATGCGCCGGCGGCGGCAAATATCAGTGTTCATACTTTTGCTGTCGGTAATCTGCGCGCCCGTCCGCGGCACAGCGCAATCGAAAGAACAGGAGAAGAGAGGGCTCGGAATTCAGCCAAGTCCTACGCCAACACCCGCGTCCGTGACCCCCAACGTAGCGGGCGATAAACCGGAGTTGATTCTGCAAACGGGACACACGAGATCCGCGAACGCAGTAGCCTTCAGCCCCGATAGTCGTTGGCTGGCCTCGGGCGGCAAAGACAACGTCATCAAAATTTGGGACCTGGCGACGGGAAACATACTACGGACACTGTACGGTCACACGGGCAACGTTAATGCACTCGCCGTCAGCCCCGATGGAAAACTGTTAGCCTCGGGGAGCGGGGATATTAATGACAAGCGAGATTTGGGGGCCTTCACTCAGGGAGGCGTGGTCGGCGGGGCGGAAGATAACACAGTAAGGATCTGGAGCGTTCAGACGGGACAACAGTTGCAGGTTCTACGCGGGCACGAACTGCCCGTCGGCGCCGTCGCTTTCAGCAACGACGGCCACTCGCTAACGAGTGTGGGCGGGGATGCAGTCAAAGTCTGGGACGTTTCGGCAGGTACCGAGTCGCGTTCGCAAAAAACAAAGTATGGATCAACCGGCATGGAGAAGCTCAACTCAATGCCCTCATTTTCGCTTTTCGGTGGCGGAGACAAGCAACAGAAACAAGAGGCACAGCGCTTAAAGAATTTCAAACTGTCGGCGTCGAAAATGGCCGTTAGTTCGAACGGCCAAGTCGCCGCGGTCGGGCAACCTGATAAAGCAGTAAAGATCTACGATGCCCAAAGCGGGCGCGAGCTGCGCGATCTGCCATTCAAAGCGATCCCCGAAGCGGAAAACTCGAGCTTGGCGTTTAGCGCCGATGCGCGCCTCGTCGCCTTCGCCAAAACGAGCGAGACCGTCGGCGTCCAGGAGGCGGCCACGGGCCGTGAGCTCTACAGCATCAATACAGGGTTCAGCAAAACGCCGCAGCGCGTGCAGTTCAGCGACGACAGCCGATTCCTCGTTACGGCTACCGATAACAACGCCGCGATGAAGTTGTGGGATGCTGCGACGGGTCAACTTATCCGTGAGGTAAAGACAAGTGGAGACGCTCTCGTGGGCGTCCGAGTGATTAGCTTCAATCGCGACGGCAGCCTGATTGCGGCGGTCGCGGCGGGAGCTAAAGCAATCAGAATCTTTGAGACCGCAACGGGGCGCGAATCTCGCACTCTGCAAACGGGCACGACGGACGAAGTGTCGCGAGCCGAGCAAGCGGCGTTCATCAAGGCCATCGATCCTAAAACGATGGAGACACTTCAGAAACGGGATATCACCACGCCCGAACAAATCATCGAGGCCGTCGAAGCGATGGGAACTATCTCCAGCGAAAAGCTTCAGTCTGGTGGCGCCGTAAGTTTCAGCCCCGACGGTCACTTCCTGATTTCGAGTCACGTGCTCTTGAAAAATCTGGCGACCGAAATGTGGGATACCGCTGCGGGCACGCTCGTGCGTGGTAACGACGACGCATCGCTTCGGGATCGTGGCAAGCCTTTCTTTAGTCCGGACGGACGTTTCAGGTCAGCCCCTTTCTACCCGATGAAGGATTTCTACACTACCTCCGCCGGCATGCTCAATCCGTTTAGCGATGTCTATAAAGATGTCTACAAACAGAAGATAGATCTCTACGACGGCACATCCGACAAACGTCTGCGAGAGTTGGACGGGGGTAAGGCGCCCATCATGGGCATCGTTCCGGCGGCGGGTTTTAGTTTCGACAGCAAACTCATCGCGATGACGGGCTTCGAAAAGAAAGAGCGTTCCGTACTCGTTTACGAAACAGAAAGCGGGCGCAAGGTCAACAGCTTTCAGATCAACGATGACGAGCAAAGCGGAGCGGTGACAACTCTTTGCCTGAGCGCGGACGCGCGTCTGCTGGCCGCGGGATACGCTACTAAAATCGACATATTTGAAGTTGCCTCAGGCAAGACAATGCGCACCTTGCCACATGCTGGACGGATAGTCTCTCTGAGCTTCAGTCCTGACGGCCGTTTTCTCGTAGCGCTCGGTGAAAACAATGACAAGTATATTTGGGACGCTTCGTCTGGCGAGAAACTCGCGACCCTCGTGAATCTCGGCGGCGCGCTGAACAGCCGCGGCAGCGATTGGTTAGTTGTCACTCCCGACGGCTTATTCGACGGCTCACCCGCTGCATGGAAGCAAATCCTTTGGCGGTTTGGCGGCAACACCTTCGATGTGACGCCTGCCGAAACCTTCTTCAACGAGTTCTACTATCCCGGGCTGCTCGCTGAAGTGATGGCCGGGAAAAAACCTCGCGCGCCGAAAAACATTTCGCAGCTTGACCGCCGCCAACCCGAATTAAAATTGACAACTCAGGGCGGACAGGCCGGCGCCGGAAGTACGTCAGAACGCAACCTGGCGGTAAAGATCGAAGTAGCTGAAAAGCCGGCCGACAAAGATCACGCGGCGGGAAGCGGAGCGCGCGATGTGCGGCTATTCCGCAACGGTTCGCTCGTAAAAGTCTGGCGCGGCGATGTGCTGAAAGGCCAAACGGCGACAACCCTGGAAACCAACATAACCATCGTCGCCGGAGAGAACCGTCTGGCGGCTTACGCGTTCAATCGTGATAACGTCAAGAGCAAGGATGCGAGCTTCAGTCTCACGGGAGCGGATAGCCTCAAGCGGCCCGGTACCGCGTACATTCTGGCCGTAGGTGTCAACGCCTATTCCAACACTCAATACAATCTCAAGTACGCGGTCGCGGACGCCACGGCGTTTGGCGATGAGGTGCGACGCCAACAGCAGCAGATTGCGAACTACGAGCACGTTGAAGTCGCGCCACTGCTGGACGATCAGGCCACGAAAGTAAATATCTTAAGGGCACTGAAACGGCTCGCCGGGACCGAAGGAGCCGCGGCCCCGGATGCGCCCCCTGTCCCTTCGTCGCTCGAAAAGCTGAAGGCCACTCAGCCTGAAGATGCAGTCTTCATCTACTTCGCTGGGCACGGAACCGCCCAAGGGCAGCGGTTTTATTTGTTACCGCACGACCTGGGCTACGCGGGGGAGCGAACGAAGCTTGACGCGGTGGGTTTGCAAATAATTCTCGAACATAGCATTTCGGATGAAGAGTTGGAGCGGGCGGTTGAAGGAATCGATGCGGACAAATTTCTGATGGTCATCGATGCTTGTAATTCCGGACAGGCACTCGAAGCCGAGGAGCAGCGGCGCGGTCCGATGAACTCGAAGGGTTTGGCCCAACTCGCTTACGAGAAGGGGATGTACATTCTGACCGCGGCGCAAAGCTATCAGGCGGCCCAGGAGGCATCAACATTGGGGCATGGGCTGTTGACTTACGCGCTCGTCGAGGAAGGATTGAAGCAGACGGCGGCAGATAGTGATCCCAAAGACGGTCAGGTATGGGTGCGTGAATGGTTCGACTATGCGAGCACGCGCGTGCCCAACATGCAACTCGAGAAAATGAAGCAGGCACGCGGCGTGGGCCTCAATCTTTCCTTCGTCGCAGGCGAGGAACGCGTTCCAGAGGTGGAGCGGCGCGCCGTACAGACGCCGCGAGTCTTTTACCGGCGCGAATCAGAAGGACGGCCATTAATCGTCGCCAAACGATGAGAAGATGAGTTCCTTGCCAGGTAACTGTGCGAGCGAGTTTTTTGTTCGTGCCATTTCGTGTGATTTCGTGGATCGTTCTTATCCAGGCTGGGGTATTGTTAACCTTTGCTCACATGGATAGGCTGGAGAGAACAGGGCCGAGAAGACAAACCCAAAACTTGAGTCAGCCTGCTCTGTGGCTCCGCCACTCTGATGCGCGGCAAGTCTCCGACTTGCCGGAGACCCGTCTCTAAATATGCCGCTCTATGACCGGGTCGGAGACCCTTGAGCGAAAGAAAAGTTCGCCGCCGGCAAGTCAGAGACTTGCCGCGCATCGGCGTGGCAGAGCCATTGGGTTTGTCAGCTTCTCTCCGTATCTGGAGAACCCTTCTATCAATCTGGAACAGGCGCGCTCATTAGTTGCAGCATCTGCTCCCGATTCTCGACCAGGTCGGAGAGTTCGCGGAACATATCCGGATTTACGGGTTCGGCATAGGGCAGGATGTGGTCACGGGTCTCGCGCAAATATTTCTTTACAAACTTAATATCATGAACGAATCCCAGAGCAAAGATGTTGCTGATCCGATCCGCGAGCTTTAGGACCTTCGCCCGCTCACTGCCGCTCTGCATAATCCGCAGCAGGTATTCAGACTTGGGTTCCCTGATTCCTTTTACCATCCGAATGGTCACCTCCATTACCAGTTCATAAACCGCGGGGCCATCTGAGTCGATTTGTTTGATCCCTTCTTCAGTAACACCCGGCATTGTCGCAGCGTCCTCAAAAAGGTCATGAATAACGGCGGCCTTGAGCAACACCGGATCGATGATTTTGTAATCGAGGAGAATGGCCATCGTACTGATCTGGTGGCGGAACATATTGCTGCCCGATCGGCGCTTCACCCCGATCAAGGCCATCGCCTTGACGATGTAAGGCGCCAGAGTAATGTTCGCCAGTTGTTGTTCAAGGTCGTCCATGCCGGGATTCGCAGTCCCGGGTCTTATAGCTCGCGGCGCGCTCTCGGTGCAAGGAAAATCTACGCCGACTTCGGGGTCAGGGTTTCGTGTTTTTCCAGTCGATAAGAGCGATCCACGAAATCACACGAAACGGCACGAACAAAACTGTTTCCGCAAGAGTTTCGTTCACCTCTACTTCGATTTGTATTGAAACGTGATCCTGGTTTCCTCTTCCAACACCAATGGCCGGACGAAGCGGTAAGACTTGCCGTTGCGCGGAACGTCCACTCGAACCGGGAGAATGCCCGCTGCGCGCCGCTGTAGACTAAAGACATTAGACGATGGCGCGTTTAGTTGCGCGGCTTGTTGTTTCTTAACCTGTTCCTCGAGATGAGTTGGCCCAGCTCGGCGGCCTCGGCTTCTTCCAGACCGTTTGCCTGCCGGTCTTTGATCTCGCCTGCGCCCAGCACCTCCACGGCTACGCCGCCGGTTTCGCGCTCTGCTGCCGGAATCCGAATCAAGGGCACATCAAGTTTGCCCGAGCCGCGATGCCCCGCTCTCCTCTTCGGTGGTGTCTAGTTTGAGAGATCACAGCTCTCCACAGTAAAACAATCCACGAAATCACACGAAGCGAAATTCGTTTCGTTCGTGTAACTTCGTGTGATTTTGTGGATCGTTCTGGTCCGAGCGAAAAAAGTGTGAGACGAAATTAAGACAGTACCTTTTTTTCAGCTCGCTTTGAGTGTCGCGAGAATCGAGTCTATAGTTAGACCGAATTCAGCCATAGTCGTGCGCCTGTTCCCAAAGGCATTAGCGGCTTTGGCCCGGCAAAAATCTTCTCGAAGGGACAGGGCCAGGAATACTCCGCGATTATGCTTTCGTTATTGCCGACACAGAATTCAAAATCAGTTCCAGCCACCATCTTCCTGGAAAGCTGGCGCGAGTTCTTTGGTCGAATCTGGCACTACCTGAATGATCCACACTACATTGGGAACATACCGTTTTCGTTTACCGCGATCGTCGAAGGAGCACTGATCTTTGCGCTGGCTGTGTTGGCGTCGCGGACGCTGAGCAAGCTGCTCCAGCGTCGGATCGCGAAAAGAGCTTACCTCGATCCGGGACTGCGCTACACGATGGGCAGGTTGACGCAATATCTGATAATTGCGGTCGGCTTGCTGCTCTCTGTGAAGGCGGCGTTCAATCTTGATCTTACTTCGATTGCGGTTCTCTTCACGGCGCTATCGGTGGGTATTGGTTTTGGCCTGCAATACATCGCGGCCGATATCGCCTCAGGTTTCATTCTCCTGTTCGAGCGTCCCGTGCGGGTGGGCGATCGCATCACTATCGGCGAGGACGAAGGCGACGTGCAGAGCATTAACCTGCGGACCACGGTCGTGGCGACGAACGATCGCATTTCGATCATCGTGCCGAATTCAAAACTCGTCAGCCAGCGCCTCATCAACTGGTCGTACGGAGATCCGCGGGCGCGAATTTCGATACCCGTCAGTGTGGCCTATGGTTCGGATATTGAATTAGTCACGAACACTCTGCTGAAGGCCTCTGAAGACGTGGACAACGTATTGCGCGATCCGGCGCCTAAAGTCCAATTTCTGAAGTTTGGCGACTGGTCGCTCGATTTTCGTCTGCTGGTTTGGACTAACCGGCCACGCATCCACACTCAGATTCGCAGCGACATCAACTATCGCATCGAGAGGTTGTTTCGCCAGGCCGGGATCGAGATTCCTTTTCCCCAAACGGAGTTGCGCCTGCGCGGCGGCGGGTCGTTGCAGCTTGATAGCGGAGACGGGCTGGTTGCCGGCGAGAAGTCAGAGGACCTGGACCCTCATTGAGCAAATAATCAGTTCCAATCCAGGCAGTTGTCGATCGCTGGAGTCGGTTCTGTAAGCCGCGGCTGTGCCGCCCGATTTGCGGAAAGGCTCTGCCTTTCCGGAAGTCACTCAGCTGATTTGAGGCTATGCCTTCTTCATTCGAGGCGCAGCCTCGAATGATTTTCCTAAATAGCAGTTTACGGAAAAGGCAAAGCCTTTCCGCACATCAGGTGGCACAGCCACAAAGCGAATACGCGCGGAAGAATTGCTTCGAAGCTGAAGGGCCGCGAGTGATCGCCGCTCCCTCCTCAGTCAGGACTCTTTTTCTTACCCGGCAAAGTAAATCCCGGACACGCGCTCTTCGGATCGTCGGTTGTGGCTTTGCACTTTTCCGTGGGACTCACCGAAGCCAGTCCCAGTCGCGACTTAAGTTTGCTAAAAGGAAACCAGGCGCTCGGATCAGAGACGCGACACTGCGACTTATCCGTGTGCTTACAAACATCGATGGCATAGATCGGATGGATCTCCCACAAGGCGAGCCGTTCGAAATCGGCATGTTTGGTGATTGGATTGAAGCCCGCCTTGCCGCCAGCCATGCAAGCCACGTGACTGCCGTCAAAAAACAACTGACCTGAGATTTTCACCGGATGTGTTTTGAGGAAGGTGGTGTAGTCAGGCGAGTCGAATAGATCCCACGCTGCAGGCCGGTAATGCGGAATGATCTCAGCGACGATCGTTTTGCATAAAGCGGTTTCATTCGGGTCCTCAGCCAGGGTGATATGAATATCGTTGTAGGCGCAACCGAGCAAATTGCACTGAACGCTCTCACCATTTCCTTTCGTGAGCGGATCGTCCTTATCCACATTCGAGTGTCGAGCATCGAGGACATATCCGACAAACGTGACTGTCTTGCCTTCACCAAGTTTTGTCCCGTCGCCGAGCGTAATGATGTCGGTGAGTTTCGCTCGGCTCGGCGGTGGCTCGCCCTTCGGAATGGTCGGCGCGTTGTTACTGGCGTTGCCCAGGTCGCCGAACGTACTCAGCGTCACGGCCATAAGTCTTGTTACCGGCGCGCAGAAATTGTTCTTCATCGCATTCTGCTCGTCGTTCGATGAGCCCTGACCCTTGTGACAACCGGTGTTACCACACAGAAAATCAATTCGTTGTGGTTTATGGGTGAAGGGTTTTAGTTGGAGCGGCAGAGGCTTGCTGCACGTCTTGAATTTCAATCCCTGTGCATAAACAGATGCGGGTAGCAGCAACCCTGCCAGAATTAACCAGGCGAAATGAAGTAGTAGTTGTGGTGGCATTTCTCGTTACCTGTAATTATTTTTGCGGTCGAATGCTATACCGATTCCTGGCGACAGGGCAAGAGTTTCGTCATGCGGCGTTTAGACTATCGACGTCAGTCGGAGTTTTTATTTTGTTGACGAAGAAGCCAACTAAAGTTGGTATTCTGAACACCTGTTAGCGGCGTTAGAGTACCGACTTCAGTTGGGTTTTACGTTGATCTGGAAGTACCAACATAAGTTTGGACCGCCGAAGACTTGCGATGGACTCGGGTACAGGCTAGGCTAGGGCCGCAACTGAGTGATGATTCATTCAGTCAAGCGAGATGGCCCGAAAAACGTCACGCAACGGAACCTCAGGCAAACGCGAATCAATATTGCGCGCGGCCACGCGCGTTTTTGCGCGCAGCGGCTATTTCAATTCGAAGGTCGCGGACATCGCGCGCGAAGCCGACGTCGCCGATGGCACCGTGTACCTTTACTTCAAGAGCAAAGAAGAAATTCTGCATTCCATCTTTGATCAGAACATGGCCGAAGCGATCGCCTCCGGCCGCGTGTTGATCGAAAAAGTGCACGATCCCGGCGAGAAGCTGCGCCGCATTGCCATGCTTCATCTCGAGCGCCTGGGCGCCGATCGCGATCTCGCCGTCGTCTTCCAGGTTGAGTTGCGCGGTTCGACCAAGTTCATGCGAGAGTTTTCTGCCGCCGGATTTGCTGAGTACCTCGGACTGCTGCGCCAGACATTTGAAGAAGGCCAACGCTCCGGCTTGTTCCGCAAAGATCTGAATGCGAAGTTAGTTTCGAAGATTCTTTTCGGCGCCCTTGATGAAATGGCCACCAACTGGATCATCTCAAAGCGCAAATACAAACTCGAGCCGATGGCTGAGGTCGTTATGGATGTTTTCCTGAACGGAGTCAGCGCATCGTGAGCAGCGTAACCCAGGCCCCAATTCCGGCCGCGCCGCGTCGCGTCCCACTCAGTGACGACGAACCCCAAACCCTGGTCGAAGTCTATGAGCGCGCCGTGCGTCGTCATCCCAAGCCCGACACGCTCAACTACAAAAGCAATGGCGCCTGGCAAACCATCTCCGCGGACGAGATGCAGAAGCGCGCTCGCTGGATTGCACTGGGTTTGTATTCGTTAGGGGTGCGCCGTGGCGATCGGGTGGCGCTCCTTTCTGAAAGCAGCGTCGAGTGGGTGCTCGCCGATCAAGGCTGCATCTTTGCCGGAGCGGTTTCGGTTCCGGTCTATCCCACGCTGACACCGCCGCAAGTCGGATACATCCTCAACGATTGCGGCGCACGGACATTGCTTGTTTCGACTCGGGCGAAGTTTGAAGAAACCGCAGCGGTCGTGCGCGACTGTGCGGCGATCGAGAAGGTCGTGATCTTCGAACCGGATGGATTGAGCGCGCCAAATGCTCTCAGCCTCGCCGAACTCGAAAAGCGCGGGCGCGCGCTTGAAACTGAAAAGCCCGAATTGTCTGAAGAACTAGGGCGAGCAGCGAGTCCCGAAGACCTGGCCACGATCATTTACACGTCCGGGACCACGGGCGAGCCGAAGGGCGTGATGCTGACACACGCGAACATGGTTTCGAACCTGATCGATTCATCAAAGCATCTGGAGTTCGGCGAGCAGGATTCGGCGCTGTCAGTGCTGCCGCTGTCGCATATCTTTGAGCGGCAGGCAATGAACATGTATCTGCATCACGGCATGAGTGTTTACTTTGGCGAAGCGCTGGAAAAGATTGGCGACAATTTGCGCGAAGTTCATCCGACTGTCTTCGTCGGCGTGCCGCGGATCTATGAAAAAATTGTGGCGCGCGTGCAGGAGCGCGCTTTGGCTAAGGGAAAGTTGAACGGCGCGGTATGCGATTGGGCGATCGAGATCGGCAAGCGATGGGCGCAACTGAAGGCGAGGTCTGAGCCGATCCCGTTTTGGCTGGCGCTGCGGCACAAGCTCGCCGACGCGCCGGTGTATGCGAAGTGGCGCAAAGCGATGGGCGGCCGCATTCGCATTTTTGTTTCCGGCGGGGCGTCGCTATCAAACGATGTCGCGCTGGCTTTCGCGGGCGCGGGTTTGCCGATCGTGCAGGGTTATGGATTAACGGAAACCTCGCCGGTGATCACCGCCGGGCGGCTGGATGACAATCGGATTGGGACCGCGGGCCGGCCGATCAGAAATGTCGAAGTGCGGCTGGCGGCAGACGGCGAGATCGAAACGCGTGGCCCGCACGTGATGCGCGGCTACTGGAACAAACCCGAAGCCACGCGGGCAGTCTTTACTGAAGATGGTTGGTTCAAGACGGGCGACATCGGCACCCTGGATGCGGACGGCTATTTGACCATCACCGATCGCAAAAAAGAGTTGTTGAAGACTTCCGGCGGCAAGTACATCGCGCCGCAACCGATCGAGCAGTTGATCAAAAGCTCGCGTTTCGTCAATCAGGTGGTGGTAATCGGCAACGATCGCAAGTTCGCGTCGGCTTTAATCGTACCTGATTGGGAGCAGCTCGAGGCCTACGCCAAGCTCAAAGGATTGAACCTGAAAACTCGCGCAGAATTCTGCCGCCACTCGCGGATTATCGATTTGTTCGAGCGGCAGATAGCAGCGCGAACCCAGAACCTGCCGCAGTTCGAAAAAATCAAACGCATTGCGTTACTGGATCAGGAACTGACGGTTGAAGGCGGCGAGATGACGCCGACGCTGAAAGTGAAACGCAGGATAGTTGATCAGAAGTATCGTGACGTGATTGATCGGATTTATTCGGAAGCGGAAATGTCGGGCAAGGTTTAGGAGAGTTTTCTCCCTTCCCTTTGGGAGGGGGTTTGTCGGCACCATGCTTCGCACCCTCCCCTAACCCCTCCCAGGGGGAGGGGAAGAGGACTTAATGCATGATGCGATCGTCGTTCAGCTTAATCTCGAAAGCTGCCAGGATTCGCTCAGCCGTTTCGCGCGCGGCTTGCTTCAAAGCGTATTCGGAATAGAGTGGGCTGTTCTTGTTCGGCGTCGAGACGCCCCCTCGTCCGGTCTGATAGATCTGGTGATGACTGCGGCCTGTCTGTTTGAATTTCGCCGTGCCGGGTTCGAAGATGGTGTAGCTCACGTACAACTCATCCACTGTGTTACTCGATGGTTTCCGGCCTGCGTCTGCCAACTCGCTTCCGATTTGTAACAACACTACGTATCTGACAGTTTCTTCTTTGGCTCGCTTGATCGCTTCGCCGCGATTCATCCCAGTCCCGGCCGAAGTGACCATGACATCCGGCGCATCACCCAAACGGCGCACACAATTATCAATCACTGTATCGGTAATGTAGTAGGGAATGTTTGACACCGGATCGCGGTTATCGATACCAACCAACAACTGCAGCCGGGGAGGCTTCTCGGGTTTCTTCTCAACTGTCTTAGAACCCGAAACCGAAGGCGCGCTGGTCGGCGTGGTTCCGCCGTTTGAACGGCGACCTGATTGGGCCTGGTTGACGATGGCGCCTGCGAAAAGAATCGCTATTAAGACGATCGTCCGGCGATGGTAAAACGCGTTCATTTTCAGTCTTGGCATTCTAGCATTGGAAGTATTGGATTGCATGAAAGGTTGGCCCGTCCATACTGTCTCAGTTTGCAGCTAACAGCGTATAGAGTACCAACTTTAGTTGGGCCCTTTCTTGCTTAGAAAAAGCCCGACTAAAGTCGGTACTCTGAACACCGCTTATCAAAGTCTGACCTCCCACGATTGCGAACCTTGGATGCCTTGAACTGGAAAATGGTTAGCAGCTTTTTATTTCCGCGGCCGAATAAATTAGACTTCTGACTGTCGCCATAGTCGCAGCCCATGACAGAACAGCAAACGCGCCCCTTAATCATCACCAGAGTCCGTCCTCAAGGGCCCAATATTCGGTCGTTCGAGCTGATGCCCGAAGACGTGCGTGACGCGCACGGTGTTGCCTTCATTTCCGGCCAGGTGGCGGTGCTCCGCGTGGGCGAGGAAGATCCGGCGTACTTTGCTTTCGCCGGCGCCCCGGCAGATCGCAACCTGGAAATCCTGGTGAAGCGGACCATTGGCGCCAGCGTGGCTCTGTTTGATATGAAGCAAGGCGAGCGCATCGATTTGCTTAGCGTGGTGGGCCACGGTTTTGATCTCGATCGACAGAAAGGACGAGATCTCGTTTTCATTGCCATGGGAACCGGAGTGGCGCCGTTGCGTTCCGCGCTGCGGCACGTCTTGAATCGTAAAGAAGATTTTGGACAGCTGGTCGTGCTTTACGGCGCGCGCACGCCGGACGATTTTTGTTATCGCGATGAAACGCAGGGTTGGGAAGATGTCGGCGTCGAACTGCGTCAGGTTATCTCGCGACCCGATGGACATGACTGGTCCGGGCCCACCGGCTATGTGCAGACGCTTTTGGATCATGTGCTGCCTGATTTGAATTCTCCGGTGGCTTTGGTTTGCGGCTCACGCGAGATGATCGAGCAGACCAGAGATCGTCTGCAGCAGATGGGCTTTGCGCCGGAGGGCATCCTGACGAACTATTAGTAACACATCCGCAGATTACGCCGATTACAGAGCAGAGAAAGTATGAAGGGAAGGTTTTGATCCGCGAAATCTGTGTAATCTGCGGATTCACGATTGAACTACTAATCCAAAGCGGTGTCGCGCTGCGCTTGCCACCGCACTCCAAATTGCGCGCTTTCTCTTCCGACACTAGTCTGGAATCCCCTGCATCTGGAGCAAAATCCTACAACGGAAACTCCCATTCTTAGCTCCTAAGCGAGGAGAATCACCTAAAACAGGGGTCTTGAAGGATTTGGCTTGCCTGGCATGGTCATTGCCGTATTTGCCAGGGGAATTGTGATCTTTGGACCGCTAGAGACTGGGTTATCGCACAGACCAATATCTTAACGTGTGTTCAAGTCACTCTTTACGAAATTAAATGAAATTCCGTTACCCAGATTCAATCCGGACAATACTCATCGCGTCGATCGTCACGGTAATAGTGGCCACGCTCTTCATAAGAACGCGGACCAGCACGGCCGCGGCTGACGGGGATCTCGACGCTACGTTCGGATCAGGTGGGAAAGTAGTCACCGACTTCTTCGGGCGCACCAATGGCGCGAACGCGATTGCCATGCGGTCTGATGGGAAGATTGTGGTAACTGGTGACGCGGCGAGCGCGCAGGGTCCAGGCGACATTTCAGTGGCGCGCTACAACAGTGACGGCTCGCTCGACACTACCTTCGGCACAGGTGGGCGCGTCACTACCGATTTCGCAGGTCGGAGCGACTCTGGCGCTGCCATTACCGTCCAACCTGACGGGAAGATCCTGGCAGCCGGTGGAGCTGACCTGGCAGCTACGCAATTCGATTTCGCGCTCGTGCGCTATAACTTGGACGGCTCTCTCGATTCAACCTTTGGCACCGGCGGGAAAGTAACGACCGACTTCAACGGTGGCCTTGATGCAGCGGACGCGATCGCGCTGCAAACGGACGGCAAGATCGTGCTGGCGGGGTTCGCCACGGCGGGCGATCCGCACATGGCCCTGGCGCGCTATAACTCGAACGGTACGCTGGATACAACATTCGGCACGGGCGGAAAACTAATCACCAACATTAACGGAACCCGAGATTTCGCGAATGCCCTTGCGATTCAATCTGACGGCAAGATCCTCGCGGGGGGATCCACGCTTGACTCGATCACTTCATTCGTAATATTCGCGCTGGCACGGTACAACGCCGACGGCTCGCTAGATACGACCTTTGGCAGCGGCGGCAAAGTTACTACGCAGGTCGTATTTGGCGATGGCGAAGACGACGAGATATTTGGGCTGGCCATTCAACCTGACGGCAGAATCCTGGCTGCCGGTAGAGCAAACTTCGCCCAGGACTTTGGAATGGTGCGATATCAGACCAACGGATCGGTTGATACCTCATTCGGTACCAGCGGAGTAGTGACGACCGATTTCAACGGTCATATCGACCGCGCGACGGGCATCGCCCTTCAGGTTGATGGGAAAATTGTTTTGGCTGGAGCTGCAAACCTGACCACTGGCTCTACCGGCGACTTTGGCCTGGCTCGTTACAATCCGAGTGGCGCGCTTGACTCAACCTTTGGCGCGGGCGGCAAGGTAATTACTGATTTTGGTGGCAACGTCGACATCGCCAGGGGTGTGGTAATCCAATCAGACAACAGAATTGTCGCGGCCGGCTCAACTATCAATGGTCCCGGCACAGGGGACTTTGCCCTGGCCCGTTATCTGGCCACGGCACAGCCCAGCGATGTCGGCGGCCGCATCTTGGACACTAACGGAAAACCGGTCGAAGGCGTGGCGATTAGAATGACCGGCACGCAGAATCGTCTGACCATCACCGATTCTCAGGGAAACTATCGCTTTGACAACGTCACGATCAATGGCAACTACACCGTGACGCCGAGCCGCGCAAACTTCTCTTTCAGTCCAGTGTCTCGGAGCTTCGTGCATCCCGGGTCGCACACGGACGCTTCCTTCACGGCAACGTTCACTGCGGCTGGCTTGAATCCGTTGGACACCTCTGAATATTTTGTGCGGCAGCACTACGTCGATTTCCTGAGTCGCGAGCCCGATGAATCAGGCTTTAACTTCTGGGTCAATCAGATCGAGAGTTGCGGCGCTGACGCCAACTGTCGCGAGGTCAGACGCATTAATGTCTCCGCCGCGTTTTTCCTCTCGATTGAATTTCAGCAGACTGGTTATCTCGTCTATCGCACTTATAAGACGGCTTACGGAAATATTTCCGGCACACCAGTGCCGGTGCGGTTCGCCGAGTTCCTGCCTGACACGCAACAAATTGGACAAGGTGTAATCGTAGGCCAGACCGGCTGGGAAGCAACTCTGGAAAACAACAAACGAACTTTTATGGAAGCCTTCGTGCGCCGTTCGCGGTTTGCGACGGCGTTTCCACCGGGGACGTCGGCGGGTCAATATGTCGACACGCTCAACACAAACGCGGGTGGAGTGCTGACTCCCACTGAACGAGATCAGTTGGTTAGCGATCTCATCGCGGAGACGAAGACCGCGGGCCAGGTGCTCAGGGTGGTGGCGGAAGATCAGGATCTAGTCAACAGCGAGTTCAACAAGGCATTTGTATTAATGGAGTACTTCGGATACCTGCGGCGTAACCCGAACGATCCGCCGGAACAGACGCTCGATTTTCAGGGTTACAACTTCTGGCTGGGCAAGCTCAATCAGTTCAACGGCAACTTCGTGAACGCCGAGATGGTGAAGGCCTTCCTCACGTCAAGTGAGTATCGCGGGCGCTTTCCAAGGTAAGGGAGCGCAGGCATCCTTGCCTGCGGTTCGCCGGCATCTTGCCGGGCTTTCGCCGCTAAAAGCGCGGGCAGGGATGCCCGCGAACCGCACGCAGGATGCGTGCGCTCCCTCAATTCGTATGACCAAACCCGTGCTTCTGTTTACAGAGCCTGCAGTAGGTCGGCGGTTCGGTGTTGTCCAGTTGATGCTTGACCGGCTTTACCGTTTGCAGAAATGCGAACACCGATTTCAGATCGTCGTCAGTCATCTTGCCATAGAAGTACCACGGCATCGACGCATGCAACGGTCGCGCGCCCACTTTGCCGGTGCGCATCACTTGCACAAACGATGTGTCGTTGTAATAGCCGATGCCGGACGCGGCGGGGGTGATGTTCGCTGACACCACATCGCCCTTCGGCTCATGCAATAGGAAGCCGCCGGCGAAATCCATTCCCGGAAAGGGCTGGCCTTTCTCTTGTGGCGTATGACATTCGGCGCACGCTGCCATCTTCACCAGATACGAGCCCCGAGCAACCGCAGTTGATTGATCGGGAGCAGGCACGGCCGCGGCTAAAGGTTGCGGCACATTCTGGATGAAGAAGTTGAGCGGGAAAGGCATCTTAGTTGTCGGCAACTGATTGGATACTGCGGGAACCGTCCGCACGTACACGATTACTGAGGCGAGATCCTCATCCGACATATTGCGATAACTCGGGTAAGGCATGATGGGAAACAACGCGCGGCCGTCGTGCCCGATGCCTTCGCGAATCGCGCGCGCGAACGTGTCGTCGCTCCAGTTACCAGCGCCGGTTTCCTTGTCGGGAGTAATGTTAGAGGCGACGAGCCACGGCATGTTCTGATCAGACCAGACGTGTCCCGATCCTTCTTTCCCTGCGACTGGCGGCGCGCCGGGCTTTGACCAATCCGCGTCCGTATGACAACCAAAGCAGCCCATGACGCCGTCGACCAGGTACTTGCCGCGCGCCAGGCGTTGCGGCGTTGCTTCGAACTTCCGTTCGGTGAGCGCGCGCTGCTTCGCGCCGATGAAAGGACGCCAGCCGATCGTGAAGGTGATGCCTACCATTATTAACGTAACGATTATGACGAGCGTGATGCCGGCAAATTTCTCCCAACGGCGAAGCGGCATTTGTTTGAAGTCTCCTGTTGGATGCGAAGGTGGATTTTTAGAACGACGAGACGGTTTTTATGTCAGGAGCGAGAGAGAAGTCAACTGTGGACTAATCCGCGCGCGCAATTTGGAGTGCGGCGACTTGTCGCCGCTTTTGTCTTGTGCAGCAAGAGCCCGCAAAGGCGAGGGATTTGGGAAGCAAATACTAAAGCGGCGACAACTCGCCGCACTCCAAAAAGGATGGTCCTCTCAAAGTTGCTACGAACGCTGGCCCAGGAAACTCAAGACAGCACGAGCCGCTCGGCGCGACGCCCCGGGATCGCCAATCTTTCCGGCTACTTCTTTCAATTCGGCGCGCATCGTTGCGTTGCGGTCCGGTTTGAGCAGCTCCAATAACTCGCGCGCGAGTGACTCGCCGTTAAGCTGATCCTGAATCAGTTCCGTCGCCAGCCGGCGCCCGGCGATCAGATTCACCAGACCGTAATGCTCGGCGGTAATCAAGCTGCCCAACGTGTGCCAGTTGAGCGCAGTTTCCTTATAAACAACGACCAGCGGCGTGGCTAACAAGGCAGCTTCCAGCGTAGCGGTGCCGCTGGCGACGGCCGCGGCGTCGGCGGCCGCCAGGGCTTCGCGCGTCTCATGATGGATGATGCGCACTGAATCTTTGAACGACGAATTATGATCGCCGGCGGCTATGATCTCCCGCGCTTCCCGGGGATCGCGATTCGCTGCGACCACCACGACGAACTGAACGTTCCGGTGTGCCTTCGCAATTACCGCAGCCGCATCGAGCATGGGCGGCAGAATTCGCACCAGTTCTTTGTGACGACTGCCCGGCAGCAGCGCGACCACGGGCCGCGATGGATCGAGATCGTTTCGGCGACAAAATTCTTCACGATCATAACGGGGACGTACTTCGCCCGTCAGCGGGTGGCCGACGTACTCGACCTGCGTCATGCCGCGCGCCGCGTACCACTCCTTTTCGAACGGCAGAATCGAGAGCAGCAGATCGACGTCGCGCTGCACGCTATGAACGCGATACGACCGCCAGGCCCACAGTTGCGGACTGATGTAGTAGATGACGCGCACTCCGCGTCGATGAAGCCAACGCGCGAGCCGCAAATTAAAGTCGGGCCAGTCAACCAGAACTACGGCGTCGGGTTTTCTGTCAGTGGCTGCGCGTTTCAGCTCGCCGAAAGCACGCCAGAATTTGGGTAACGCCTGACCGATTTCCCACAATCCGAGGATGGCCAGCTTGTCCGCATCGACTATTGAATCAACTCCGGCGGCGCGCATCTGGGCGCCGGTCGCGCCAAAAAAGTCGATTTGTTTTTCGGGCGCCGCTTCCCGCAGCGCGCGCACCAGCGCCGCGGCATGCGCGTCGCCGGACGCTTCGCCGGCGACGAGCATCAGGCGCGTTGTTGACGGTGCAACCATTCCCGCTTTTATCTCCCTCTCCCTCTGGGAGAGGGTTGGGGTGAGGGGCTGTGAGGCGGCGCCAGGCCCTCGCCCTCTTTTCTTTGTTTGGGCGCGGGGAGATATTTAACGATCTCTTCCAAGACGCTTACTGTGTCATCCAATATCCGTTCGTTTGGAATTCTCAGAACCCGGACGCCCTGCCCGATCATGTAGGCATCACGGCTCCGATCATGGTGCCATTGTTCATTTCGTTCGTGCACTGCACCGTCGCACTCAATTGCTAAGCCGGCCTCGCGACAATAGAAATCCGTCACGTAATCACCGAATTGATGTTGTCGTCTGAATTTGAAGCCCAGCAGTCGACGATCTCGAAGAAGCTGCCAAAGGAGAGCCTCCGCCGACGTTTGTTTTTTTCGTAGTTCCCGCGCGAGCTCTACTAACCCCGCCAACTGATAGCCACCGCGATACTGTCGCTGTTTGATCATGTCGATCCTCTCGGTGCGGATCCTCCGGTAAGACGAAATCTTGCGGCGGGGGCTTTACTCTCCTAAGACCTCACCCCCGCCCCTCTCCCAGCGGGAGAGGGGAGAATTGCGCGCTAGCGTTTCCTAGTCACCCGTCGCGCATGTTAGCATCGGCGCATTCCGTTAGTGAAAACGGCGCGCCTGCTGCGGGTCTCTCCTCTTCGCAGAAGGCGCGATTGACTATGGCCCTGGCGCGGAGGTCGGGCAGCTTTCAAGCGTGCGTTGCATTGCTTCTAAAATCAGGTTGCGAATGACGCGCGTTTTGCCGCTGATGGCATGCGTCGCGCTCGCCTGTGTCTTCGCCGCACCCACTCGCGCACAGCAAACCAATCCCGTCGATCGCAAGGTCGATAATCCGATTACGGACACTCCGAACGTCAATCCGCTGCAACAGGATCAACCGGTGCGGCCGACATCGCCGGCAAAGCCGCCTCCGATACAACCGGGGGACACCCTGTCCATTGATGCCACTAAGAAAACGTACACGGGAACCAAGGGCGCGGTGGTTGCCTTTTATGAGGGTAACGTCGACGCGCGCATTGGCACGTATCGTTTGCAAGCTGACACGATAACCGTGTACGAAGCGACCAACAAAGTGATCGCCGACGGCAACGTAATCTTTGATCAGGGCGACCAGAGTCGCATCACGGGCAGCCACGCGGAATGGAACTACAAAACCAAGACGGGCTTCTTTCTCAACTCGACTGGTTACAGCAATCAGACCAACGACGGCACGAGAATGTACTTCATCGCTGATCGAGTGGAGAAGATCAGTCTCACTACGATCGTGGTAATCAACGGCGAGATTACCGCGTGTGATGAAGAAGTACCGAAGTGGAGTTTCCATGCAAAGAGAGCCAGGATCAAGACCGGCGATAAGGTGAAAATCTCCTCGCCTACTTTCCGTATCAAGAATGTGCCGGTCATTTACCTGCCTTATGCTTCGCTGTCGCTCAAGCATGACGATCGCCAGTCCGGTTTCCTGACGCCGACCTTCAGCGCATCCGGAGAAAAAGGCTTTCGCATTTCGGACGCTTACTACATGACGCTCGGCCGTTCGGCTGACTTCACTCTTCGTGGCGATCTGTTTTCACAGCGCGGCCTTGGCATTGGCGGCGATCTGCGAACGCGCGCCAACTCGCGTTCGTTTTTCAATATGGGTTTTTATGCCGTCAAGGATCGCATCTTCGGACCCAGGGAAGACGCGACACATGCCAACCAGGGTGGCTCCAGCTTTTATATTGATGCAGTCCATTATTTTCCGAATGGGTTCCTGACGGCCGTCGACGTGAACGTCACTTCCAATCTGGCTTTCCGGCAGGTTTTCTCTGACAAGATTCAGCAGGCGATTTCACCGGAAGAGCGCTCGCAGGTTTTCGTCAACAAGAACTATCACGCCTACAGTTTTAACTTCCGCATGAACAGCCAGGCGACATCTTTGCAGAACTCGCAGATACGCATTCGCGAGCTGCCCAGTGTGTCGCTCGATCGGCGCCCGTCGCCCCTGCACTGGTTCAAAAACTTTCCGCTTTACTATTCGTTTGAAAGCGCGGTGGAAGGCGTCAGCCGCAAAGAAACGCCCGGTGACACAACGGCTTTTCGCCTTGCGGTAGGCGGCGAGCCCATCATCACGCCTTCGATCGTGCAGCGTTTCGACTTTCATCCGAGCCTCGCGCTGCCGCTGAACTTCTCGGGCTGGTCATTGACCGCGACGGGAGGTGTGCGCGCGACTTATTACTCGAACTCCATTGACCCGAAAACGCGGCTGGTGCTCGCGCGAGATGTGGTGCGCGGTTATGGCGAGCTTGAACTGGACTTGCGGCCGCCCGCTTTGGCGCGGAACTTCCGTCGCAGTGACGGTTCGGTTTGGTTCCGACACGTGATCGAGCCTTACATTACTTATCGGCGCATAGCCGGCATCGACAACATTGACCGCATCATACGCTTTGATTACGTCGACGCGATCGCCGACACCAACGAGATTGAATTCGGCATTTCGAATCGTTTCTATACGCGCCGATCTACTGAGACCGTAGGCAAGAAGGCCGAGCGCGTGGCCCGGGAAAAGAAATCTCCGCTGGCCACCCAGCCTTACGAAGCGCTAACCATTACCGTGCGTGGTAAGTATTTCTTTGATCCTTATTTTGGCGGGGCACTGGTTCCCGGAAGGCGCAACCAGTTCTATCCGATCGATACTTTTTCCGGATTTGGTTATGGCGCGGTGCCGCGCCGGTTCTCACCTCTGAACATCGACGTCCGTTATCGTCCGACAGAGCGCTTGTTTGCTGATTTTCGCACGGACCTCGATACGCGCGGCGATGGGCTGCGCTCGATGGCTGCCACCTTTGGCCTCAACCGCGCGCTGGTCCAGGCGTTTTCGACTTTTTACTACACTCGGGCCGTCGATCTGGTGCCGTCGCTGAAACAATTCGCTGACGCGAACGGGAAAGAGCCGGGCACGTTGCGTGGATCGCAGTGGAGCCCTTCGGTTTTTCTGGGCAATCGTGACAAAGGATTGTTCGGCGGTCTTTCGTTGTTCTTCGATTTTCAGAAGCACCCGTTTGCCGGCAGCAATCGTTCACTCATCAGCTCGACCGCGACCATCGGCTATACCTGGAAATGTTGTTCGGTCACGGTGCAGGACTATACCTTTAACGTGGGTCTGCGTAACGAGAATCGATTCGTCTTCGCCTTTCGGCTGAACGGCATCGGCACGTTCGGTACCGAGAAGATTGGGCAATGGTTGAAGTAGTCTCCCGCTGTCCTAAATCTGCCGACCCGCTTCACTCCGTCAGGAGTGAAATGTTTATAGCCTCGGACGTACTCTCACGACTCGCTCCGTTCGAAGGAGCGGAAAGCAAACATACCCTTTATCACTCGAGAATCATTCCGCTCCTTCGAACGGAGCTACTGGAGGGTTGCGCTACGTTCTATAAACATCTCACCCCTGACGGCGTGAAACGGTAGTCCGTGATCTAGCGCACCCACCTCGTCTGATAGTGCTCTCCTCCTGCCTACTACTCTCTTTCGTTGACATCCCATCGGCTGGATAATAAAGTTGCTTTGCTCCGGATAGGCGTCCAGCCGGGATCATTTGATAACTCGACAGCGCTTATTCCTGCCAGGCCGGAAACGGATAACGCCCGATATCTTTCTCCTGGACGGCAAACCTAAACCTCTTGAAGTAAATCAAACCAGGGAGCCCGGTCCGCAATGATAGGCAACGCATGAAGTTCTTCGGATACTCTGGCCTTTACAAATTTCCACGACCTGACAACTGCTCTAAATAGAAAGTATTTGAAATGAAACACAGAACCATAGCGATCGGTTTAGTAACGGCATTGCTCCTGTTCTTGATGGCCTGGAGCTTCGTTTCCTCAGCGGCCAGTGGCAGCAACCCCGCGATAAATGCCTCCAGCGAGGCAAACGAATCGGGCGCAATGGTGCAGAGCGAGGAAGAGGAGGCCGTCGATCCCGATCTGGGAAAGTGGGGTTCTCGAATCGATCGCGATGAGTATCTGCGCCGGCGCGATGAGTACATCGGTCGCAAGCGGGGCATCGAGCCGGGCCGGCCATTCGATCCCGAGATGCGCTCCCGGGCGATCGATCAAATGGATCGCCAGGAGAGTGGCCGTCGGATTGATTCAATAGTTAATGGCAGCTTGACCCCGGCGGCGGGCGGTGCGTGGACTGCGCTGGGGCCATTGACGATTCCGAATGGTGTGGGAAGTAACAGCGGACCTGTCAGTGGAAGAGTTACGGCTGTAGTTGTCGATCCTACTAACTCAAGCAAAGTTTATCTGGGCACGGCGCAGGGAGGCGTTTGGCGTTCGCTTGACGGTGGTACGACCTGGGTTTCGATTTTCGATAACGCCGACTCACTGGCGATTGGCGCTTTGGCGGTCGCACCCTCAAGCCCAAGCACTCTGTATGTGGGGACCGGAGAGTTTAATTCCTGCGGTGACTGCTTTTTCGGAGTTGGCCTGTACCGCATTGATAACGCGGACGCGGCAGCAACCCTGGTGGGACCAATCAATCCGCAGGTAACGATTTCAAATTTTACTTACAAAGTTTTCAATGGCCGTGCGATCACAAAGATTCTGGTCCATCCCACCGACCCCGCCACGATCTTTGTGGCGACGGCCCGCGGTATCGGCGGCAGCGGCGCGAATGCGCTTGGCCTGGTTCCGACCCTCGCAACGCGCGGTGTGTATCGCTCGATGAATGCCAATGCAGCACTCGCAAGTTCGGTGGCGTTTCAGAAGCTGGCCGTAACCACCGACAACAGCGCGGATAATCCGGCCACTGGGAACGAGGACAGTCCGGACATGGTGATGGAGCCGGGCAATCCAAGCAACATACTCGTCACTACCATCGGGCCGTCAGGCACATCGTTGTCTTCGGCAATTTACCGCACCACGACCGCTACGGGAGCGGCTCCGACGTTCACGAACGTGCTTACGCTGCCCAACAACACCCGGGTGAGCCTGGCTATCAACAAAGTCGCGGGAGTCGTGACGGCCTATGCGGCGACCAGCGAGACACCCGCCAACACGACCGGGTGTGCAGCTCCGACTGCTAACTCTGGGGCCGTGCGCAAGGTGGCCGATCCTTTTGGTGCGGGCACCTGGTCAAGTCAATTGACAGGAGGCCAGGGATTCTGCTCGGGACAATGCTTTTATGACATGCCGATCGCCGTCGATCCCAATGATGCAAAGGTTGTTTATGTCGGCGGTCAGAGCACCTCACCTCCGCCGGCAACCTGTGGTGGAGTGGTCAGAAAATCTATTGACGGAGGGAACACTTTCGCTAACGACAGTTCCGGCTTGCATGCCGACGATCACACGCTGTTCATCGATCCTATCACCAACACTATTTTTACGGGCAACGACGGAGGCATTTGGAAACGCTCCTCGGGCGCAGCCGCGGGAAGCGCGTGGACAAATCTTAATACCGCACCGCTGAATACGTTGCAATTTGAAAGTATCGCCGTGCATCCGACGGATCGATTCCTGATGATCGGGGGGACGCAGGACAATGGAACTGAGTACCAGCAGACTTCTGCCGGGAATTGGCGGCGCGCTGAAAGCGGCGACGGCGGATACGCTCTGATCGATCAGAGCGCGACAGACACGACTGACGTAACGATGTATCACACTTTGTACAATGTGATGGGAGAGCAGATCGGCTTTGATCGGATCTTTAAGACGGCGTGTCTTCCGGTATTTGATTCATGGCCAGTGCGTGGAGTCGGGTTCGGACCAAACGATTCGAGGCCGGTGGCGTGCGATGGGGGCACACTGCTGGTCGTTCCAAACGGGCTCCAGCTTACTGACAACGTGCTGTTCTATGCGCCCATGGCTCTGGGACCCGGATCGCCGAATACCGTCTACTTCGGGACTGAAAGGCTCTATCGGTCTACTGATCGAGGCGACACCATGACGGTTGTTAGTCAAGCGCCTATCAATTCATCCGACTGCAATACAAACCCGGCAGGGCCGTGCCCGATTAGCACGATTTCCATCTCGCCGCAGGGCGATAACAGCCGCATGGTTGGATTGCAGAATGGACAGGTATGGGCGACCTCAACCGGGTCGTCGACGCTCGTTAACCTGACGGCATCGTTTTCGTTCCCGCTCAATCCGACCCAAACCACCAACAAGTTCATCGGCCGCGCCGTAATCGATCCTAATAACAAGAACGTCGCTTACGTGACTCTGTCATACTTCGCACCGGCGGGTCAGGGAATTTGGAAGATCACCAATCTTGACGCGGCGGCGGGCGCCTCGCCCGCGACCCCGGTTTGGACCGCGGCCGGGAATGGCATCCCGAGCATTCCCATCAATGCCCTGGTGATCGATCCAATCAACTCGAACAGTATGTATGCCGGAACCGACATCGGGGTTTACATGTCGAGTGATGGCGGCGCGAATTGGGCTCCTTATGGAACTGGGCTGCCGCGATCGGCCGTGTTCGATCTGCAAATCCAGCCGAGCAACAGACTGCTGCGCGCCGCCACTCATGGCCGCGGTGTTTGGGACACAGCTTTGATTGGCGCCGGCCCCAGCACGTTGCAGTTCCAAACGGGTGCTGATTCCGTGGCTGAAGGCCCGGTAAGCAAATCAATTACGATCACGCGCACCGGTGACTTATCGACCCCGGCGTCAGTCAATTACGCGACCAGCGACACATCGGGTGCGAATAATTGCAACGTCATTGGGGCAGCAGCTTCTGCGCGTTGCGACTATATCGCCACCTCAGGAACGCTTAACTTTGCCGCGGGCGAGCCTTCGAAGAACATTCTGGTACCGATTATCGACGATTCTTATAAGGAGAACGCCGAGACTTTCACCGTGACCCTTAGTGGTGCGAGCGGCAGCAATGTGTCGCTCGGCTCGCCCTCGACAACCACGATCACGATTACCGACAGCGACCCGCCTGGCGGTGTGAATCCGATCGATACGTCGAGTTTCTTTGTGCGACAGCACTACATCGACTTTCTGAATCGTGAGCCGGACACGAGTGGGCTGAACTTCTGGATCAACAATATCGATGGCTGCTCGCCGAAACCTTCGTGCACTGAACTCGCGCGCATCAACACTTCGGCCGCGTTCTTCCTGTCGATCGAATTTCAGGACACCGGCTATTTCGTTTATCGCGCTTACAAAGCCGCCTATGGTGACGCGACTGGTACGTCAGGAACCGGCGGCGTGCATAATCTTTCGGTTCCAGTGATCCGACTGAATGAGTTCTTGCCCGATACGCAAAGGATCGGGCTGGGAGTAATCGTCGGCCAGGGGAACTGGCAACAACAAATCGACGCTAACAAGACGGCGTTCGCTGAAGAGTTTGTGCAGCGCACGCGCTTTCTGACAGCTTATCCCTTGAGTCTGACGCCGTCAGCGTTTGTTGATAACTTGAATTCACAAGCGGCCACGCCTGCCGTGACAGGCGTCAAACCTTTGTCACCGTCGGAACGCGATGCACTGGTGAAAGCTCTTACCGAAGGGACTATGACGCGAGGCCAGGTCTTGCGGGCCGTGGCTGAAGATCAAACTCTATCGAACGCGGAGTTCAATCGCGCGTTCGTATTAATGCAGTTCTTTGGCTACTTGCGGCGCAATCCGAACGATCCCCAGGACACGGACTATGCGGGATACGAATTCTGGCTGGGCAAACTAAACCAGTTCAACAATTTCGTAAACGCGGAAATGGTTAAGGCTTTCCTTACCTCGGGTGAATACCGCGCGCGCTTTGGAACAGGGTGATTGTATTGAAAGCTCGGCATTAGCTAACGTGGCGCGATTTGAAGAGTTTTTGATCTCTGTGTTCTCCGTGTCTCCGTGGTGAGTCTAAATTGTAGGGAGGAATTCACCACGGAGACACAGAGAACACGGAGAAGAACCAACCAGGACTACCGTGTAGTTTGTCTCAAATTTTGCCCAGGGTCTTTCGTGCGGCTTCGTGTGATTTCGTGGATCAAGTTTTTGGGCACAGCAAGCGATCCACTAATCCACGGCGAAAAGTCACGAAAAATCAAACAAGCCGCACGGGATCCGGCACCTATTTACAGGTTCTGAGCAACCAGCGGCGGGTCACTTGAAACTAAGCGGAGTGCAGCGGTCGGAGTTCAGGCTTTAGCTTGCGCGTTAAATTAGCAACCTGAAGGTTGAACTCTGAACCGAACCAGCACTAAGTGGAGTGACGGCTTGCGGTTACTGTAGCCCAACGCTTACAATGTCCGGCCTGACTGCTTAATATTTATGGTAGTCGTTCTTGCTGGATTGGGCTCAAATCCCCAGTGAGCACTTTGATCGTTCGTTCATATTCTTAATGATAAGATTGGTTATTGCCTTTTTGTGCGCCGCAGCAGCGTGTATGCTCGTCGCCGGCGCGCTTTCTTCGGCTCAGGCACCGGCCAGCGCCACTCCTGATGCTTTTGTCACCCAGGTCAGCAATTCGGCTCGCAATTCTTTCGCCGGAGATACCTCGGCAAACGGACGTTTTGTCGTCATTCAATCAGACGGTGATATCGCTACTGAGAAGACTGCCGCCCGCAACAATCAGGATGGCAATCTCGAGCTCTTCTTATACGACTATGCGCAACGGCGAATTTTTCAGCTTACTAATACCAAGAGCGTACTGAATCCTCCTGGCAGTCCTTCGCCAACGCCGAGCCCGAGTCCCAGTCCAAGTCCATCGGTCAGCCCGTCGCCCACGGCGAGTCCCACGCCGACGCCGGTAGATCAGTTCAATGTTAAGATTGAAATCAGCAACACCCGTCCCATGATCAGTCTCGAGGGAACGATGCCCGTTGCCGGACAGCACACCTATACGATTGTCTTTAGCTCGAACGCGCCCACTTTGGGATCTTTTGATGGGACTGATCCGAATGCACCCGGAGCCGGCACACTGGCAACCGATGGTAACCAGGAGATTTGGACCTATCAGTTCACCGTTGCCGACGTTGCGAATCTCTCCAGCGGAGCGGAGGTGGGACCTATAGATCTGACGACCGGTGCGTTCAAGCAAATTACCACGACTCCGGCCAGCGCCGCGCCCGTCCCCGGGTCGCCGGCCAACGGCCCTGCACGCGTCGCCGACGATAATCGCGATGCCGGCATCAGTGATGACGGAAAGGTCATAGCGTTCAGCTCGAACCGGGATATTGTGGCGGGCGGTAACGTGGATGCGGGGGCAATTCCGAATCCCGAGATCTTTCTTTATAACGGCACGACATTTACTCAGGTCACGAATACGAAGACAGCGTCACTTAACAATCCTATCTTTAGCGCCAATCCGTGTCTTTCCAGCAATGGTTCGGTGCTCGCTTTTGTTTCCAACGCGAACCTAACCGCCAACAACGACGACTTGAACTCGGAGATCTACTTAGCCAATTACAACAGCGCCACCAGTGTGGTTAGCGGCCTGAGACAGGTAACAAAAACCAAGAATGACGCGACGACGGCAGCGACCGCGACTATCTTTAGCTTTGGGCGCCGCCTTAGTCGGGACGGCAATTTCATCGCCTTTGAGTCCACGGCAGCCGATCCAAAAGCGAACGCAGCGCCGACCCAGTTTGCCGCCGCTTTTGTTTACAACGTGCAGATGGACACTTTCGCTCAGCTCGGGCCGCGGGCGACGCAAATTCCCGGCGACGTATTTCACTATCCAACGTTCACTGACTATAACGGCGCGCTGAGTCCGGGATCCGTGGTGTTCACTTCGGCGCTGAACTTTAAGACGGACGGGACCTTCCCGACGATCGATCTGGACAGCACCGGCCTGAATGCGCAGCGTGCTGAGCAGCTTTTTCTGGCGGCGCTGCCGGTGCAATCAACAGGGCCGTTTGCGCGTCTGACAAATACTCCGTTTCTTGCCGCCCTGCGCGGGCTTCCTGATAGTGGGGTCAATCTGCCCGGTAAGACCAGCCGGCGGATCGCCTTCAGTACGACACTCGAACTTGGCGGCGGCAACACCGATGGCTCATACGAAGTCTTCTATCAGTTGACGCCGAATGCTGTCACTGAGTCGTCCGGGACGTTGGCGGCATTCACCGGCGCAAGTCGGATCATGGTGCCGGTGGCCAGCCCGACGGCGACTCCGACGGTCAGTCCGACACCTAGTCCGTCGCCTACGCCGACCGGTAGCCCAACACCACCGACGCCTCTCGGTCTCGCACCCGGCGAGCTGGCTTTCATTCAGCCCAGCGTTAGCCTGGCCCCCGCGAGCGCGACGGTCAGCAATAGCAATGCGTCCTATGCGGGGCGCGCACCGGCGCTGCCAATCGAGTTGGGCGGGGTCTCGGTTTCAATAAAGAGCGCGGCCTGCGGTTTGTACGCGGTCAGTTCATCCGAGATCAAATTCGTCGTGCCTGTCGGACTCGCATCCGGTACTTATCCAATTGTGATCAACGCCAATGGCACGGTCCTCAGAGGTTCGATCGCAATTGTGACCGCCCAGCCCGACATATTTACGACTACGAACGGGCCGTTGGGCCGGGCGTCAGTCTGCAACATAACCAATCCGGCAGTGTGCTCGCCTGAGCCGTTCTTCGTAACTACCAATGATGGTACGGGCACACAGGTGCCGACAGTTCTGCGGGCCTCGCTCACGGGTGTGCGCAACGTGGGAGCCAGCTCAATTATCATTACTGTGGGCACGACGCCGATAACGGGTGGGGCGGCGAGGTCGCTTGATTTGCCGGGCAGCGATCAGGTCGACTTTATCTTGCCGGCCATGGTCGATACCGGAGATCTGCCTATCGTAATAGCGGCTGTTGGAGCGGCCAGCCGTGCGACGGACACTGCGCCGCACATCACTATCAATGCGGGCGCTTCACCTAATCCGAATCCGATTGCCACCACGGATTTCTTCGTGAAGCAGCAATACCTCGATTTTCTAAACCGGCAGGCAGATCCGGCCGGGCTGGCTTTTTGGACCAACCAGATCAATTCATGTGGCGCGGATCAGCAGTGCATCGAGGTGAAGCAGATCAACGTTTCGGCCGCGTTCTTCCTCTCGATTGAGTTCCAGCAGACGGGCTATCTGGTTTATCGGACTTACAAAGCCGCCTATGGAAATATCTCAAGTAGCATTCCGGTGCCGATTCGGCTGAGTGAGTTTCAACCTGATACCAGGCTGATTGGAAAAGACGTAATCGTCAATGAGAGCGGCTGGGAGAATAAGCTGGAAGTCAATAAGCAAAGTTTCTTCAGTGACTTTGTGCAGCGTTCCCGCTTCACGACGGCTTTTTCAGCTCCAACCATGACCGCGCAGCAGTTTGTTGACAAGCTCTACTCGAACGCGGGTTTGGCGCCGGGCTCTGGCGCAAATCGCGCTAAGGCGATTGATGAGTTCATCTCAACAACGCCCGCCGACACAGCGGCCCGTGCGCGTGCGCTGCGTTTGGTCGCAGAGGATCCAATGCTGGCGCAGCAGGAATTCAATCGAGCGTTTGTGCTGATGGAGTACTTTGGTTATTTGCAGCGCAACCCGAATGACCCGCCCGAAGCGACGCTCGACTTCCAGGGCTACAACTTCTGGCTGAACAAGCTGAACCAGTTCGACGGCAACTTCGTTAACGCTGAAATGGTCAAGGCGTTTATCACCTCATCCGAGTACAGACAGCGTTTCGGACCGTGACCCCCGTAGCGCAAGTTGTTAACTTGCGCACGCAACTAAACCGGTTATGAATGCGTGTAGGAATTGATGGGTATCCGCTGGCTGAACCCAGAACGGGCGTAGGCCATTACACGCTGGAACTCGCCCGCGCCCTGGCGCTCATCTCGCCATCAGATCATTTCGAATTAGTTTCACCCGCTCCTTTTGATTCGGCCGCGCTGGACGAAATTGAGCGCGCCCAAATGCCGAATCTTCACACTACAAACCCGAGAGCATCTTCAATTCGTGGCCACTGGTGGTCCATCGGCCTGCCGCTTTACGCCCGGCGAGCGCGTTTCGACTTATTTCATGGCACCAACTTTGACGTGCCGCTCTGGAAAAAGCGGCGCAGCGTCGTCACGATTCACGATCTATCGGCGCTCTTGCATCCCGAAAAACACCGGTCTCGTCTGGTGCGGCGCGCGCGTCTGCGTCTGCCGCTGGTGGTTCGAGTCGCGGACATGATCATCACGCCCACCGAAAGTGTAAAGCGAGAAGTCTGTCACCATCTCAGCGTCAAAGCTGACAAGATCACCGCAATTCCTTCCGCCGCGCGACGTAGTTTTCAACCCCTCCCATTTGCGCAGACTGCCGAGACTAGAAAACGACTCGGTGTGGAAGATAACTTCCTGCTCTTTGTCGGAACCCTTGAACCGCGCAAGAACCTGCTGACCCTGCTGAAAGCTTTCGCACAGATTCTCAGTCAAAGCTCTCTCAATCCTCAGCTTGTCATTGCCGGCGGCGAAGGCTGGTTGATGGATGACTCGTTCGCCTTTATCAAAAGAGCAGCCCTCAGTGAACGCTTGCGCTTCACCGGATACCTGAGTGACGACGATCTGCGCGCTCTGTATTCTTCGTGCAGGGTTTTCATCTACCCGTCAGTCTATGAAGGATTCGGACTGCCGCCCCTGGAAGCGATGGCGTGTGGCGCTCCGGTGATTGCCGGCCGGATTTCAAGTTTGCAGGAAACGCTCGGCAGCGTCGCGCGTCTGGTAGAGCCTTTGGATGTGGATGCCCTGGCCAAAAGCATTACTGAAGTGCTCGAGGACGATAACCAGCGCGAGATGATGGTGGCGGCGGGCCCAACGCAAGCGGGAAAGTTTTCGTGGGAGCAGACGGCGCGCTTGACGTTGGATGTTTACCGCCAACTGGCTTAGTTCGGGGCTCGAGTTTTGGCTTGCTCGGCTAGTGCTACTCTAACTAACGGTGTTCAGAGTACCGACTTCAGTCGGCTCTTATTAACTGAGAAAGCACCCGACTGAAGTTGGTACTCTGAACGCCGTTAGGTTGGGGCGCACCTTTGCTTTATCAGTCGGCAGGTTGAAGCCTAAACTCTGAACGCAGACTGAACACGAAAAAAGGCCCGCATCGAAACGCGGGCCTTTGATACTACTTAAGGTGTTTGGTCCGGACTAGAACCTGCCCTTGTATTCACCCGACACGATGAACGACTTGACCATATCCGCGTTCTGAAAGTTGCCGTTGAACTGGTTCAGTTTGCTCAACCAGAAATCATAGCCGGTATAGTCCGTATCATTTCCACTGTTCGGATCGCGTCGCAGGTAACCGAAGAACTGCATCAGCACGAACGCGCGATTGAATTCCTGGCTCGACAATGCCGGGTTCTCAGCCACGTCCCGCAAGGCCTTCGAACGCGCCGTCGCGTTGCTGATGTCGGTCGCAATGCCAAACTCACCAATGGCAGTCGCGAGCTCTTGCGCCGAAGGTGTGACACCCGCATTCGCGAAGAGAGCATTAACAAAAGCATCGGGCTTCATAGTCGACGGGTAGGGAGTCGTAAACCTTGACCGCCCCACAAAATCCAGGGCAAAGGCCTGTTTGTTTGCTTCCAGCACCGCCTCCCAGCCAGTCTGTCCGACGATCAGGTTCTTACCGATCTGTTTGGTGTCAGGGAGAAACTCGCTCAGTCTAACGATGGGTACCGGCAGGTTATGCGCCCCGCCAAAGGTCGACGCTCCATTCGTACTTCCGTAGGCTGCCTTATACATCTTCTCTACCAGATACCCGGTCGTTTGAAATTCGATCGAGAGGTAGAAGGCGGCCGACGTGTTTACGCGCGCGACGTCGATGCAGGCTGCGTTCGCGCCGCACTGGTTGATGTTACTGTTCCAGAAACCGAAGCCACTCGGATCGGGCATGCGATTGAGAAAGTCGACGTACTGTTGCTGCACAAAGAAATCGGTGTCGTCAATCGTAATGATCTGCGGGGGATTGGTTCCGGGTCGCACGCGCAACGGTTTGACCTTCACATTTCCATAGAAAAGCTCAGACGGCAGGTTCGGGTCGTCAGTGACTACCCGCAGAGTGGGACTCTGCCCAAACACACTCACGCCAGCCAGCGCGACTACTAGAAGGGTAACAGCGATTTTCATCTTTGTGCTCCTGGTCCTTGATGCGAAAAACAACCAGAAATGGGGCCGGTGTCTGGTACGAATGAGAGGCAGTTGGAAGTGTAGCGACCCGAAACTGGGCTGTCAATCATTAAGTTCGACCGTCATTTTGACGGCTCAGAGAGCGGAAATGTCGAGTTTTCTCAGGGGCCGACCCTTTGGCGATATTCAGCGGAAGTAATGAAGGCTTTCACCATTTCGGCTCTCTGTGCCCGAATCAGCGGATCGTCCCCCGGCACAGTGAAGCTGTTCAGCTTCGTCAGCCAGAAATCATAGCCGGAGTAGTCCGTATCCTGCGGGTCATTCGGATTGCGCCGCAGATAGCCAAAGAACTGCATGAGAACAAACGCCCGATTGAACTCGGCGTTAGTGAAATTCTGACTCTCGGCCACGGCACGCAAGACCTGGCCCCGCGTGAGCCTCCCCGCTGAGAGATCGCTGATAAGCTGGCCGTGTTGGGACGGTGTCAACATCCCGCCCGCCTTTCCATCTAACCCTTCAACAAATTGCGTGGGTGTCAGGTTGAACGGATAAGCTGCTATGAAGCGTGAACGCTGCACAAACTCTTCAGTGAAGGTGTTCTTGTTGTCATTCAACTGCTGTTGCCAGTTTCCCTGTCCGACGATCACACCTTGACCAATCTTTTGTGTGTCGGCCAGGAACTCGTTAAGCCGGATGATCGGCACCGGAAGCTGATGTGGCTGCGGGTTCGTGCCGAAAGTTGACGAACCCGATCCATCACCGTAGGCAGCCTTGTAGATACGCTCTACCAGATAGCCCGTATCCTGAAATTCGATGGACAGGAAGAACGCCGCCGAAGTGTTGATGCGCTGGATTTCAGTGCATGACGGCTTTGGTGAACAGTTACTGATGTTGTTGGACCAGAACGCCAGGCCGCTCGCGTCAGGTTCGCGATTCAGAAAATCAAGGTAATGCTGTCGCACAAAGAAAGTGGCGTCGCTGTCGTCCAGAGGATTTGCGGCGGTGGAAGTGTCGTTGTCGATGATCGTAATTGTCGCTCGATCGTTTCCCCCGAGTAAGGCTTGAGTCGCGCTGGTTAAGGTGAGCGTGAAGATCTCATTTCCTTCGCTAAACGAATCATCAATGATGGGAATCTGAATAGTCTTTGAGGTTTCATTGACAGCGAAATTTAGCCTCCCCGTGGTGGGGACGTAATCGCAGCGCGAAGAAGCTACAGACGTATTCTTAGCGCTACAACTCGCGGCGCCCGCCAAGTCGCTGGTTTCGTACTCAACCGTGGTCTCGGCCGTCACATCGCCGCTTCGGTTGACGACCACGGTGGCATGGCCGCCACTCTCAGCTATGTTGTAGTTATTCGCGCCCACTTGAATCAATGGTCGCGTTCGACGCGCGAAAACCACGCTCGGCGCGTTGGTCAGACTTATCGGACTGATCTCAGAAGTGTGGGAATCAACCACGTACGCGTCCGGAACGCCGCCGGCAATTCCAACTACCGGAAAGAGGTTTGTGTTTCCGGCCCCGTAGCGTGTGGTTATGGTCCCGTTTCGATTGAGTTCGATCTCGAAATTTATGGGATCGCCTTTGGTACCGTCGCCGAATTGAACTCCCTGCCAACGGAAGATGATTCGCTCAGGATGCGCGGCGTCAGGTGAGACCACGTAAACGTCGGCATCAGATCTCCTGGAGGTGCTCAAATCAAGGTCGTCCCACATTCCCGAGATCATTTGAAACTGCGAGAGCTGATTCTTCGAGCTCGGCACATCGTCCGCATCTCCGTTGGGGCGCGTCGGCGGCGACGGGCCGACCGCGTTGTCAAAGAAAAAGAGATTGCCGTTGGTTGAAATCGTCACGCTGGAGAAAGTCCGAGAGCCTAAGGTGCGCGTGAAAAACGGAATATCGAAAGGCAGGCTATACGTCAGGTAGCGATCGTCGTAAGTCAGCCCCAGCGGCGTGCCGCCGGTGGAAAGCGGCGCCGGCGCAACCAGCGTCACCTCGTATGGATCCGCAGTCATGGCTTCCGTGGTTACCGGGATTATTGCGGGCAGGCCCTCGTTCCCGAAGTTATCAAATTCACGCACCTTGATGGAGCCGTTGATGTGCCGATACGGTAGCAGGACCTTATCATTCTGCTGCGCGCCCGACAGCGCCGGCTTGGCATTTAATAGTTGAGTCTCGGCGCCAGTGATCTTGTCAATGAAAGTGAACTTATATAACGAGGCCTGGCCAGTTAATCCATCGTCACCGGAAGCGGTCCACGCCAAATCCGCGGAGAGATTCAATCGCGACGTGACCCGCAAATTGGTGACGCTTCCGGGCGGTGTCGTGTCGTTCTCACTAAGCGCCTGAAGCGATTTAAAGACGTTCAGACGACGGCCGCTGGTTGTCAGGGCGGGCGTAAAACTGGTATTGGCGTCGCCATTGAAGGCCAGCAGCGCACGAAGTTGGTTGGTGCTCAAATTGGGATTCGCCGCGCAGAGCAAGGCGGCTGCCCCTGACACATGCGGCGCGGCCATGGATGTCCCGCTGAGCAGCGAGTAAGTGTTATTCGGAGTGGTGCTGAGAATGTTTTCCCCGGGCGCGCCCATCAAAACCGTCTGCTCTCCGTAGTTTGAGAAAATCGCGACCTGATCCGATTGATTCGAAGCCGCTACTGAAACCACATTTGGTAAGTTGTAGTTGGAGGGGTAGTGAGGAGTAGTGTCGTTATTCTGTCTTTCGTTTCCGGCAGAGGCGACGAAGAGGATGCCCGAGAGACCCAGCGCATTAATCGCATCGGCGGTTGCCTGTGAATATCCGCCACTGCCATAGCTCGCATTCAAAACGCGAATATTGGCTCCCTTGGTTCCACCCGTGCTCACCCAAAGATCGCGCATTTGTTTGGCGTAGACGTAGGCCTTGATCGCATCGGCGTCCGTGCCGCTGTTGGTCGTCTGGTCAATGAATCTAAGCGTCATCAAGCTAACTTGCCAATTGACGCCAACGACTCCTTCATTGTTATTGCCGACCGCGCCGATTATTCCGGCAACGTGGGTAGCGTGCAGTTCAGGAGGAATCGTTCCAATGTTGTCGCGAAAGTTGTAGCCATGGAGATCGTCCGTGATGCCGGCAATCGATCCTGGGCTGGGATTCTTCCAAATATTCGCGAGTAGATCCGGATGGTTAACGTCGATGCCTTCGTCGATCACTCCGACTACGACGCTGCGGTTTCCAGTGGTGATGTCCCAGGCTTGCGGGCCGCCGATCCTGGTTAGCCCGTACAACTCGTTGGATACAAATCGGGGATCGTTGGGAGTCACATCGCCGTGAAGAATGTAATTCGGCTCAGCATAGAGCACGTCGTCACGAGCCTCGAACGCGTCCACGGCTTTAAGAGTATCGTCCGGGGCCATGCGAGCGATCCTTAAGCCGTCGATTAAATCTGATCCTTCAAAACGCTCGACGTTCACTAGAACCTGCTCTGTCGACGGGGCCGAACCTCGTGAACCTGTCTCCGGATAGGCTTGAACTGAAGCATTGTTATTCGGCACCTCTAAGTATTCCACACCCTCAAACGCCCGGTTCCTTTTGAACCTCACCAGGGCCTCGCCGGGTACAAATTCAGGGTGCCGGCGTTTCTCGCTCGCTCCAGCCTGATTCTCGGAGTTATTCTCAGCATTCACTTGCCGCGTCGCTTCCGACCGCGGAGCGAACAGGATCGACGTAACCAGAAGCAGCAGGAGAAAACCTAACGCCACGGGCTTTGAAGCGAGCTTGCCGTGGGTGGATGGATCGGATTGCATGTGGGGAATGATTACTCCTGAAAATCTGATGTGCTGTTGCGTCCGTCTTGGATAATCGCGAAGTGGATGCTAAGTGACTGGTAGGTCGCACCTTCGACCCTCCTTACGAAATGCGGCGATCAATATACAACAGGCCGCGTTGAGATTACAGGGCCTTCCAGCCCAAATTGGGTCAATGAGGGACAGTTCCTAAGAAAGGCAACGAATCTCCTTCGGCGACGTGGGATCAGGCGTGATAAGATTGGCCGCGCCGCCGCCGTCCCCCGGCCGCTATCAGTAGTCAATTGCGAATCGTCGCCGTTCAATGGATCTGAAAAGATGAGTCGAAAGGGACTCAGTTCCATCATTGCCCTGTTCGTGCTCTTGAGCGCGCAGGCGCAGGTGTGCGCGTACACGCTGCAATACCGTGACGGCTCAGGGCTGGTTGCGCGACGCTGGCTCACTCGACCCATCATCGTTGCCTTCTCGAGTTCGCTCAGTTCGCCGCCGCCGAATATCAAAACCGGAAGCGACGTGATCGGCGCGGCGCGGCGCGCGCTGGAAAGCTGGGCGAGCGTTGCCGACATTCAATTCCTGGAAACCAGATCCAGCGCGCAGACGATCAGCCCGCCTAATGCCGGCGATCGGATTAATTTGATCACAGTCTCGGCGGACAATGGCGCTCTGTTCGGCTCGTCCGAAAGCCCGGGCCGCACGCGGGTCTTCTCAGATTCCGGCGGCGCGATCGTGGAAGCCGACATCGCCCTGAATCCTAATGAACTTTTTTCGAGCGATGGCACGCCCGGCACCTACGATCTCGAAGCAACGTTTGCGCATGAAGTCGGGCATCTGCTCGGGCTGGAACACTCTGCCGTCATCGGCGCGACCATGCAGCCGCGCCAGGCCCAAAACGGGCTGTATGGATTGCCGGCCTTTACCCAGCGGACGCTTTCGGAAGACGATTCCGCCGGCGCGCGGGCTCTTTATGGATCGCTGGCCGGGACTGGTTCGATTTCCGGCAAGTTGATCGCGACTGCTGTTGCGGGTTCATCGAGACCGATCTTTGGCGGACACGTGTTTGCGGAAGATGCTTTGACCGGCAGGTTAATCGCCGGCAGCATCACGCTGGCGTCGGGAGAATACCGGATCGACTCTCTCGAACCCGGCAGATATCGTTTGATCGGACAGAGCCTGGATGGTCCAGTCTCAGCGGCGGACATCGCCGGCGCCGGCGGATCGTATGCCGGCCTCCTGGATACAATTCCTCCGTTCCGAAGTCTCCTCCGCGCCGGGCTGTCACCGTCCCGCTCGATTGCCGTCACTTCCGATGCCACGACTTCGATCGGCTTTTTTGTATCTTCGAATACGGCGCCGACCGTCAAGCCGCGGCTGATCGGAATGAATGGCGAGCTATCGACAACAGTCTTACCAGTGGCAGCCGGCGGCACGTTCACCATCTATGTGGCGGGCGAGGGTCTGGAACAGATTCCGGCGACCGGAATTTCCATCAGCTCGCCTTTCATTACGGTGAATCAGACCACCGTAACCGACGAGCAATTCGACGCGCCTTACCCGGTCATTAGTTTCGAAATCACCATCGACCCGTACGCACCCCCGGGTGAATACAGCATTCGTCTGCAGACCAGCGATGGCGAATTCGTTTACCTCCCCGGCGCGCTGACGATTGAACCTTGATGCTGAGGTCAGTACCGAGAGCGGCAGCGACCGGGTCTCAATCTACGCGACGGTCGAGATTGCCAGGACTGTAATCCGGTCGCTACGGTCTCGGTACTGACTTGATGTAAGCCTTAGTAGTAGGGAAGACACTCATCGGTGCAGGCGTAGTAGTGATAGCTCAATTGGTTCTCACAAGTCTCTACTACTGCCCTCTGGGCACACACGCAACACGACTCATACCAGATTCCATCGTCCGAAGTTTGGCAAATATAACGAAGCTCCGGATCACATGTACTCAATGCCGCGTTCGCGCTGTGTTTGCCCGTCACCGTGACCAGGCAAACCAATAACGCGCCCAGGACAAATAATCTTGCTCCCAGTCTTCGGAAATTGGTCTGTAACATTTCTTCCTCCCTATCTGAGTGAAAGTCGAATTAAGCCAATCGATTGGCCTTCGACTGAACGGTGGATCGGACACCCATGCTTCAGTTCCGAGTTGCAAGAGTTGACGGTTTCCGATTGAAGACCGCCGTCGAAAAGGGGGATGTCGGCCCTTATATCATCGATTGAAGACCGAAGCAATAGCAATATCCATGGTTCAAATCATCTACATTTGACGGGGTTGTCGATCGGATTGAGGGATCACAAAGCAAACAAACAAGTACCGTCAGGGCTAACGGAAAATTGTGTACCCCAATCAAGGGGCTTGCCTTATCCGCGTTGCTGGCGTTAACATGCAGCCGTCTCAAAAAGGTTTATTCATATAGCGGGATTGGCCCGGTGGCTTTATCTGTAACCTTCATTTGAAGAGCTTAGCGAACGCCGGAGGTTGATTATGGTTGACTTTCTGCTGTCAATTGTAGGCTTGGCTTCTCTGGGTGGTGCGATTTATGAATTCTATAGGTTCGTGACTGACCCCAACCCAGGCGGCGGGCACATGAACGGCTGGATTGCGCTTGTGCTGGCCGTAGTCTTCTGCGCCTGCGCGTTGTTGTTGTTCCTGCGCCACGTGAACAAGGAAGAAGAAATTCACATCACCCAGTAGAAGGGCTGCAAGTATCACTGCGCGATACGGATGATTGCTTGCGACAGACTGTTAAAGGCCCACAGCACTGATCGCCGGCATGAGCTTCTTGCTCGGGACTGGCGACCAGGAGATCACAAAGCGACGCCGTTTGCGTCTGCGGCAATCGCCCGCGCAAACGGCCTTTTTTGTTTTTAGAGCTCGTTCGATTTCCGGTGAATTGGCGGATTTTCTTAGACGCCTCGTCGAGGAGAGACTCAATAATGTTGCCATCTTTAGCGCTACTGTTTCTGCAAACCGAGATGAGCGCCAAAAAGCCCGGCTACTTTGCAGTAGTCCTGGTAGGATCTCTCATCGCCGGCGGTGTCGGCTGGCTGATTGCCGCGGTGCTGGGGTTCGCCCGCGCCCGAGCGTTCGGCGCGTCGGCGCGATGGTTTAGCATGGCTGCGGTGTGTCTGCTCATCTATCACATCCAGTTCCTGTTGCTGGGATTCGTAGCTATCCTCGGCGCTCAACAAAATGATTTCGATGCGGTGCTGGACTTTGGCGCCTTTTTGAACATCTTTGTGGTGATGGGCGCGATTTGCTCCATTATGGGATTTGTGCGGCTGACCAGTCCGCGATAACTAGTGGCACAGACTTTAGTTTGTGGATCCGTGCACGAACATCACAGACTGAAGTCTGTGCCACTTTAATCGGTTTTCATGTCCAGGAAACAATTGCTTTTCGCCGTGTTCGCGTTGATTGCGGGCGCGGCAGTTTTGTTTGCGATCTCAAACTGGCGCGGCAGCGCGCGCCGAGGTCGCCCTGCGTTCGTTCAGACTGACGGCCCACGTCTGGTGATCGACGGCAGGCCCTTTCGTTTTGTAGGAGCAAACGTCGCCGTAATGTATCGGGACGACGATCGCGCGCGCATGCCTGAGACTCTGCAGCGAGCGGCGCGGATTGGAATCAAGGTCGTGCGAGTCTGGGCGTCCGGTGAAGGCGGCCCTGATGACGTCAAACCAATTGCCGATCTGAACGATTGGCCGCGTACGCATTCGTTTCGATCCAAACCCGATCGATGGAACGAAGAAGAGCTGGTCTTCCTTGATCGTGTGCTGGTCGAAGCCGCTCGTAATGGCCTGCGCGTGCAATTGTGCCTGGTGAACTGGTGGCGCGACACCGGCGGCGTCACGCAGTACTTGCGCTGGGCCGGCGTTGCCGGCGCCGACGACGACAAGTATCCGTTCGGCATCAACAATGAAAAGGCGATGCTGTTCTATTCGAACGAGACCGCGCGCCGACTCTATCGCGAGCACCTCGAGAAAATTGCCACCCGGCGCAACAGCGTCAGCGGCGTCATGTACCGGGACGATCCGACGATCTTCGGTTACGAGTTGATGAACGAAGCGCAGTGTCTGACCGGACGCTGGAGCGAGCGCCGGGCCTGGATGTCTGAGATGAGCGCCTATTTGAAATCACTCGATCCGGATCACCTGATCGCACCGGGCGAGTGGGGTTATCGCTCAGCCGCCGAGCGGCGTGAATGGTTGATTGATCACTCCCTGCCCAACATCGACATTTGCGACGTGCACAATTATCCGCGCGATGACCACGATCTCGTTGTCGACTCGCCAAGAGTGCTGGGTGAGTTTATCGACAATCGCGTGGCCGCTGCTTTCTCGATCAAGAAACCTCTGGTGCTGGGCGAGTTTGGCATGTCCGGTGATGGCTACAAGGGTTTTACTCAGGTTGATTGGTATCGCGCGTATTTCGAGCACACGGCGCGCGCGGGCGCGAGCGGCGCGATGTTCTGGATCCTTACGCCCGATCCGCAGAGAGGTTATGGCGTGACTTACTCGTCGCCACGCGATGCGTCAGTACTCGCCGAAGTCACGGGCGCCGCACATCTGTTTGCGTCGCTCGCGAATGCTTTCCCGCCACCGGCTTTGCTCGATCCGGGAAAGCATCTGGTGCCGCGACAGTTTGCTTTCGAGCGTGTCGAAAATGATTCCGCCACACAGCCGCAGCTTATCTTCTCGCCGGACGGAACGCTGCTTTATCGATTCCGTCCGAACATGGCTGTGCGCAGCAAATTTGAAAAGTTAGGCGGCGGTGACGGCTACATCTGGGGCGGAGGAGTCGGTTACTTTGAATATCTTGTGCCGGAACGGAAAGACCGTCGCCGGGTCGGGCAAATTGTGGTGCGGGCACACATCCAACCGGTCCTGCCAGAGGACGCCAAGCCTGACTGGATTCGCACCCGCGTGACTCTATTCGTGAATGGAAAGGATTGGGGCTCGCGCCTGGTTCCGGTCGAAGATCCGAAAGCTCCTTTGATTCAGGAGTGGAAGATCGATTCGTGGTCACTGCGTTTGGCCGCCGCGCGTGGACTACAGCTAAGGATTCGTTTTGCGGTCACGCCGGTTTCAGACTGGCTCTATGGCATAAACATTTCGAACTGGCCCGAAGGCTACGTCTCGCATGACGCCACGCCGGTGGAGGTTGAGATTAGGTGAGTTGTTGAATCAATTTTCGATTTGTTGCGTATATTCCTTCAGGACCCATCCCATCTTTGGAAGACCTTCAACATAATCGAAGTATTCTACATAGATCCACTTGTCATTGCCGCGAATCAGCTTGATTCTCTGATTGACGGAAAGTATCTCAATACTCCGTTGATTCAGATTTGGCTCGGTTCTTAGCTTTGCCTTTCGCAAAACTACGAAATAGACGTCGTTTGGCTCAACAGGTCGTAAGGTTTTTATTTCTCTTGTGATCTCGGTCCGCGTTCGATTCACTGCCTCTATGATTCGTCTTTCGCTCTCGTGTGTATCATGTAACGAATACACAAACAGAGAGATGGTCAGAGCAAAGTTGAACATTGCGTGATAGCTAATCGAATTTGGAGCTAATTCTTTGCATTTTGCTACCAAAAGAGCAACGAGTTCCTCAAGCTTGGCAATGAACCTCTCTCGAGTTTGCCGATCAACTGGCTCCTCTATTGTTGACAAGGTTAGCAGAACCTCATCGGCGAAAGAGCGTGGAAAGAACTCAACATATTTGTTGTGGTTTAAGAATTGAGTAACTTCAGAAATTGCTCTAACCGTCTGATTCATTCTGCCAAACAGACTTTGGTTTCGTTCTTCTGACCGAAGCATCGCCTCCCAACCTGGAGATGCTACCATCCGAAGAGCCCGGTCGTTCTGCATCATCAAGTCTCGGCCACGAAGGAATGCCGAGGATGAAAAGAAGGAATTCATAGCCATTACGCGAGCCGAAGGTTCCCAATAAGAATGGCGCCGCAGAGAATCAAGAATTCCATTGATCGTGGGATTATTGGACTCCTCAATTGCCCGCCGTTCGGTCTCAGTCAAAGCAAGTCTCTCGATGTTTAGCGCCCGTTCTCTCATCACTGGTGTATTCATGAGCTGAGCTTGTCGTGAAGCTTCTCTCATGGCTGGCGTATCCATGAGTTGAGCTTGTCGTGAAGCTTCTCTCATAGCCGGGGTGTCCATAAGCTCTGCCTGCCTTAAGGCATTTCTCATGGCTGGTGTGTCCATCTCTTGCGCGTGCCGAAGAGCTTCCCTCATTGCAAAGGTATCTAAGAGATTCATATCGAATACCTTCCTTTCGTGAAGCCGACAAACGTTTCGTTAGGTCTCATTCTAACCCGTGTTCGCTGAAATTTCATTTCAGGCCGTCGGTCTGCGGCTGTTCCAGGTTTAGTAGTTCTTTACTTGATCCCGTAAAGCTTCACAGCATTATCATGCAGAACCATGCGCGCCAGATCCATAGCTCGCTCTCGATTAATGTCGCCGTCGTTCATCATTCCCGTTAGCGCCAACGCGAGCGCCTGCCGCGCAGTCCTATTTGAAAGCCAGGCCACTTCACCCCAATCGACTTCCGGGCCGAAAGAAAAAGCGTCCGTCCCAAATAGGATTTTGTCGGGATACGATTCCAGCCAGTTGCGCAGGATCTCGCTCAGCTCGCGCGGATAGGTGAAGAAGGTTTGCGCGGAAAAGTCTGCGTAGACATTCGGCTTGCTCATCAGCGATCCCATCTCTTTGGTGAAGGGATAGCCGCCGTGGACGACGACGAAGTTCGTCTTGCGCAACGCCGGATCGTTGAAGACTGATTCCAGCAACAGAGGGTTGCTGCCGCTTTGCCGATAGAAACCGCCGGCGCCTGAGATGCAGTGAATGTGCACCGCCATTCCCAGGCGGCCCGCTTCGCGCGCGATGTAATAGAAAAGAAAATCCTGGAGCGCTTTGTACCCACTGGCCGGAGGCTCGCCGCCTTTCACGTAACGAGCATAGGTGAGGCGGGCCCTCGCTTCGTCGGGATCGTCGAAGTCGAGTTTGCGTAAGTATGCGGCTTCAAACTTAATTGCCACCGCGCCGTTTCTCTTTTGCCGTTCGAGCGTCGGCGTGACGATTCTCTTTAGATATTCATCCAGCGATGGCGGCAGTGCCTTAAGTCTTAAGTCGCCGAGGTAACGTTTGAGCAGGCGCTCTTCAGCCGGAAAGAAACCGCGATAATCAGGATTGGATCTCTTTGCTGCTTCGTTGTTGAGCGGAAAGATCAGCGCGTCGTCAAACGCCACCCAGCGAAAGCGCGGCGCGGCCAATCCCCGGCCCATCGCCACGCGGTTGGCGAACATGGTTTCGATGTTGAGTTGATCCAGAACCCACGCCGGGAACGAGTCGCCGCGTTCATTGAGCACACGTTGTTTAGCGGCCATCAACTCACGCATGTGCGCTTCGCTCATATCGTTGTGAGAATAGCGATAGAGATCGTGCCAGGCCCGGATGAATTCCGGATTCGTCGGACTGAGTCTGGTGGGCAAGGGAAAAGGTACGATGGCATCCAGCGGCAGCGCATCGAATTCATCGTCGGGTTTCTCGCCGAGGGCCACGTACTTCAATGGATGAGCGTGATTGTCGATGGCTTTGATCTTAAAGATTTCGTTGAGCAGATCAAGATCAACGCCGGATTGACCATGCGCAGGCATTAGCCCGACTGTTACCAATAGAGCCGCCATTACGACTGCGAGAATATTCATGCGGTTTTTAAGGCTGATCTCAGAATAGACGAGGTGGAAAGCTAGCCGCCGCGAGCAGGTTTCTTACGATCTCAACCGACCAAGGCTCTTCGATCTTGTGGTCGATTACATCATTTGCCAGGTCTTCGACGGTTACGAAGCTACCACTCAATGCGGTTCCGCCGCGCTCGAAGAACTCTGCACTACTGAGAACAACTGTTACATCATCCGTGTCTGCTTGCCATTCATAGACCAAAGCTGCGTGTTTGGATGTTCGTTCGCCGTTTTGAATATAGACAGATCCTAGGATCTTGAGTTCACTTGCTTCTACACTAAGACGCAGTTCCTCTTGGAGTTCCCTTAAAGCCGCCGTGAGAATAGCCTCTCCTTTGTCACCATCTTCACTCCGAACATGGCCGCCAGCCCAGATGACTATTTTTCGATCAAGGGGATTGGAATCACTTGCTTCTTTGCGCCTGAGGCGGAGGACATCACCGCTCTTCGTGCGTACGACGACGACCGGTAACGCCTGCACCAGATCGGCGCGTTGCTCCGCGCTTTCACGCGGAACAAACACTCCTTCTCTTGCGAAGCAATTCATCGCCGACAATGCGGAGGCGCCCCGCAGACAACTGGACTGTGTGAAAAAGCTCGCTAGAGACTCAGTTGGGACACAGAGAATGTCTTCTCGAAGTTGCTCGTCGATGACATTGAGAACCATATCGGCTACGAGTTCCGCCGTTTCTTGGGGCTTACCTCGCAAGGCTTTTGACGACGTATCAACAGTGTGAATACGAAAGTCCTTCTTAAGCTTCCTAGCCGTGGCCAAGGTAGTCTTTAGCATCTGTTTGAGAACCTCCGGGTTCATGATTGAGCCTCCACCAACTACAGGCAAATATCCCTTTTCGCGTTCAAGAGAATCCTCAGCGCTAGCGGTCATAACAATGACCGCTGAGATTCTCTGTCTCCAGTCGTCAACTCTGAGAAACCTGCTGAGGGTTTCTAGATCGACAGCCCGAATTCTCGATAAACGTTCCATTAGCGTTAGCCAAACTATCGAGTCAAAGAGGCCGCGATCTAGAATGAGGATGTCAGGATCATCAGGGCGAGGAGGACTCTGAGTCTTCTCTAGGATTTGTGACAACGTCGTACAAGCAGTCCACACATTAAATTAAAGTGTCTTTTATCGCGTATCGGGCAAATTGAAGCGCGCTCTACAACAACTTCAACGCGAAAGCCACATCTTTTCAGAAAGGCATGAATTTGTCCGAGAGTTGTTGTCTTCCCAGCTTTCGGAACGCCAGCAAATTCCAGCACGATAGGTTTCCTGCCGCGCGTCTGAAACCGCTCTGCCAACGACTCTGCCCGTATTTGTAGATCTGACCGGTTATCCATTTAGCGGTACGACTAGAGGATTGCAAAGGTAGCGCATTATACACGACGAGCGCCAATTGTCCCGAGCATTCAAATCCAATCGAAGCTTCAAGTGGCGAGACCCTCAGTTGCACGAATTCTTATCCTTCGCAGCATCAACCCGCTTGATACGTCCGTCAATCTTCGGCGCAATTGCCGGCACAGAAGTGATGGCCTTCAGCAGAATATCGGTTTCTGACGGCGCCTGTTCTGGACGAATCACGAGCGTGCCTTTGCGAAACATGTCATAGCCGTCACCGGCATCGATGGCGACATAACTTGTGGTCGCCAGGGCATAGGTCCTTTTATCCTCGAGCGGCTTTCCATTAATCGTAATACTCGTAACTCGTTGGCCCGGCGGCCGGCTGGTGTCGAACACAAAGCGAATGCCTGAGACCTGTGGAAAGCGACCGGGCTGGGCTTCCACTCCAATGGAAGCTACGCCGTGTTCCAGCGCGGCGCGAATTATCGCACCGGTCAACTGCAACTTCACCACTTTATTATTGAAGGGCAGGATCGAAAGCACATCGCGCTTTGTCAGGACGCCCGGCTCAATGATCGTGTCGGCTCGAATCGAACCGCCGTTGGCCAGCGCCACATCTGATCCCGTAGCTTGCCGGAAAGCGTCGGCTATAAAGTCACCCATGTTTGTTTCCTGCGTGCGGATGTCCGCGCTCTTCAAATCCAACTCAACCTCGGTGCGTCCGACCGTCTGTTCCAGGTTCTTCAAGAGCGGTCCGTACTTTTGATTGAGCGCTGCGAAGGAGGGATCGTCCTTGACCTTGTCAGTGACTGGAATCACTTGCCAGTCGATGCTTTCGAGTTTGCCGGTTGATTTCGAGATGTTGAGATCGATGCGGCCCAGCTCACGTGCGTCAGAAGTCATCTTGAAAATCGGCGCGTGGCCGGACATTGATTCCAGCAGAGTATGTTCGTGGCCTCCAATTATCAGATCGACACCGGAACAGCGCGCGAGTTGTTTGTCTTCGCCCATGGACAGATGCGTCAGCGCGACAATTACCTGCGCACCGGCGGCGTGGATTTTGGGAATTACGCGCGCGGCGGTCGCACAGGGATCCTGTATGTCTACGTCCGGACCGGGCCGTGAAGTCTGTAGAGTCTCCGGCAAAAGGATGCCGAAGATGCCAATCTTCACGCCTTCGAATTCGCGCACGATGAACTCAGGCGTGTCGGCAAATGTCTTCCCGGTCTTTTTGTCGATGACGTTGGCGGCCAGCCATTGGAAATGCGATTCGCGCATTCGCTCTCGCAGCACGTCGGGGCCGAAATCGAACTCATGATTGCCAAAGGTGGCATAGTCGAGCCCGCTCGCGTCCCACGCTTCGATCATCTGCTTGCCTTTGTAAGTATTTGACTCGATCGAAGGCGAGAGCGTATCGCCGGCCAGAAAAAAGAGCGTGTGCGGCGACTCACTCATGATCTGTTTTCTTAGCGTCAGCACGCGCGCCAATCCACCGCGCGTGCCGCCATCAACCGGCGCGAATTGATAAACGTCGTTCACCTGTAAGAGTGTCACGCGCACCGGACACTCGCGTTGCGCCTGCGCCGCGGCGTGTCTGAATTCTGATGTGCCGAAGCCAACGCCAACAATCAGCGCGAGCAAGAGGATAGGGGCGAGCGCAATTCGCCGTGATGAAATTCGATTAAGAATCATGTTCGACACCTTTCAGGGTTGAGCGTCCCGCAATTGACCGGAACGTGTTGGATCAAAACGATTGGATTATACTTGAGCGGAAAGAAATGTCCGACAAACTTCAGTTTGTCGTTTCTCGGACGGAACCAATTATGAAGTCCCGGGAACGAGCGGGAGTTCAATCTGAACCTGATCAGAGGATCCTTGAATTTGTCGACGACGAGCTAAAGCTTATCGGACATTTTCCTAACATGCCTTTCAACGAAACAATATTCGTTACCGGGTTTCCGGGATTCATCGCCACCCGTTTGGTTAAGCGTCTGGCGGCAGAAGGCGCGCGGTTCATCCTGCTGAGCCAGCCCGCGTTGCTCGCGACAGCGCAAGGCGCAGCAACAAACATCGCGAGTGAAACGGGGATCGACATCGAGAGATTTCGAATCGTCGAGGGCGATATCACGAAACCCAACCTTGGACTCTCTGAAGCAGAACTGGCAGAGGCGCGCCGGGAAACTATGACCGTCTTTCATCTGGCTGCGATTTACGATCTCGAGGTGGCTGAGGACGTCGCCACGCGCGTGAATGTTGCCGGGACGCGCAACGTCAACGACTTCGTCAAATCAATTGAGCAACTGAAGCGGTACCATTATGTCTCGACATGTTACGTGGCGGGCAAGCGAGAGGGTCTGATCAAAGAAAACGAGCTGGCTCACCACGCGGGGTTTCGCAATCACTATGAAGAAACAAAGTACGCCGCGGAAACGACAGTCGAAGCGCTGAAGTCGGAACTACCCGTGACCATCCACCGGCCCGCGGTGGTTTGCGGAGATTCGCATACGGGAGAGACTGCAAAGTACGACGGCATCTATTATTTGATTCACTACTTGCGCAAGTGGCCCGCGGGATTGACGCTGCTGAACATTGGAAATAGCGAAGTGCGCCTGAATCTGGTGCCCGTTGATTTTGTGATCGACGCCATGGTGGCGCTGGCCAAAGACGACCGCGCGATTGGCGCGACGGTTCAGCTTGCCGATCCGGCGCCATTGACGACGCATCAACTATTTAACGAGATCTCGAAGGCGATCCGCGGACGCGATTCGTTTGCGACGGTGCCGGCGGGAATCGTCTATCCAGTGCTGAGGCTGCCTTTGGCGCCGAAGCTTACCGGGCTGCCGCATTCGGCCGTGCCGTACTTTTTTCTCGAGCAAACCTATGACACGACGCGAGCGCGCGAGTTACTGGAACCTCACGGCATTCGTTGTCCGGGTTTTCCCGAGTACGTGGGAGCGTTGGTGAATTTTGTGGCGGAACATCCGCGGCTGCGGTAGTAGCAGAATTGGAGGGGGGATCAGCGGATCATTTTCCATTTGATATTTTTCATTGGCCATTGTGTGGAAGGAAGACGTGTGCTTCTGAAGCGATCAATGAGAAATGATAAATGGAAAATGACGAATGGAAAATGATCAAGGTCCCAGCCGTTCGATCGACCAACTACCATCTTCTTCAAGCCGATAACGCAGCCGATCATGCAGCCGGTTATCGCGGCCTTGCCAGAACTCGATTGAGTTTGGTTTCAGACGATAGCCACCCCAATGCAGTGGTCTGGGTACGTCCTCGCCAAAACGTTCCTGGAATTCGGCAAAGCGCGCTTCCAAAGATTCGCGGCTGTTGATGACTATGCTCTGGTTGGAAGCCCACGCGCCCAGCTTGCTTCCCAACGGCCGGCTCTGGAAATACTCTTCAGACTCTGCCGCCGAAACTTTCTCAACAGTGCCTTCAATCCGCACCTGTCGCCAAAAGCTGGACCAGTAGAAAAGCAGACAGGCCTGCGGGTTTTCATCCAGCTCGTTTGCTTTGCGACTGAGGTAATTCGTGTAGAAGACGAAACCGCGATCGTCAAAACCTTTCAGCAGCACGATGCGCGCCGACGGACGGCCATCTATGGTCGCGGTGGCCAGCGTCATCGAAGTCGCGTCCTGCTCTGACACTCCGCTCGCGCGCAGTTCGTCGTACCAGGTCTGGAATTGCCGGATCGGATTCGCGTCGACGTTATCTTTGATTAGCGCGGAGAGTTGATCAGTCATGAGAAGTAAACGGTTCAGAGTTCAGGTTTCAGGTTGCAACTCCAATTGAGGTTGAACCAGTTCGTTAGGTGGTATCTCAAGAGTTCCTAACCACAAATCCTATCCTGACCGCAGAGCGGTCAAATGTTCATAGCTCATGCGGACTAGATACAACTCTCCAGCTCCAGAGGAGCGCAATGTGTTCCTCTTTGTAAAGCCAAGTATTTCGCTCCTCCGGAGCTTCAAGGTTCTTGGGGATTCTGGTTCTATAAACATTTGGTCCCTCCGGGACTGAAGACTGGAGAAACCCGGGAATAGACGGCACGTCAAGCCCCTTCGGCGTCTTCTTTTTTCTTGGTCCACATGCCGCAGATGTTTTGGGCTTCGGCGAACGTCAGATTGTCATAGATGTCCGCGTTGTTTTTGACCACGCCATTTTCCAACTCGGCAACTTCCCAATCCGGCGCTTCGGGATCGGTGCCGGCGCGACCTTCCGACACCCGGATCTCCCAGGTTAGGTTTGCGTTTTCTTCAGTCATCAAGAGTCACCTTCGTGTGCAGTTTGGCTTCAACAGGGAAAGCCTGGTTGTTTCGGAGCACGTGATTATGACTTACTGAGTAACGACTCGCAACCGTTTGCGATATCATCATCGCGCTCCACGTTGACAGGTATGGAATCTCAGGCTCAGAAGAGTACGAGCGCGGGCGAATTGCCGCTGGTCGCGATCGTCGGCCGGCCCAATGTCGGCAAGTCGACGCTTTTTAATCGTCTGATTGGCGAGCGGCGCTCGATTGTCGGCGACGAGCCGGGCATTACCCGCGATCGGATTTATGCGGAAGCGAACTGGCGGACGAAACGATTTGCGATTGTGGATACGGGCGGCATCGTGCCCGACGACGACGCGGTGATTCCGGCAAATATTTTGAAGCAGGCCGGTTTCGCGATTGACGCAGCGGAAGCGATCGTCTGGGTGGTCGATGCGCGCAAAGGAATTACGCCGCTCGATCAGGAACTGGCGCAGTTGTTGCGGTCGACTGGAAAGCGCGTGCTGGTGGCGGCCAACAAAGCGGACGCGGTGGTGCTGGAAAGCGACGCCGGCGAGTTTCACAGCTTTGGTTTCACCGACGTGTTTGCGATCTCAGCGGAGCACGGAAATGGTATTGGAGATTTGCTCGACACTCTGGTGACGGGATTTCCTCCGGGAAGCGCCGAGGTCGACAAGACTGCGGATGAATCGAACCGGGCGCATGGGCAAACAGCACGCGAGCTGCGCCTGGCCATCGTGGGCCGGCCTAACGTGGGCAAATCATCTTTGCTTAATCGCTTGCTCGGCGAAGAGCGCACAATTGTCTCGCCGGTGGCCGGGACCACGCGCGACACGGTCGATACTTTGCTTGAGACTGAAGGCCAAAGTTTTCGCATCATTGACACCGCCGGCATTCGCCGTAAAGGCAAGACCGAAGCGATGGCCGAAAAGCTTTCGGTGGTGATGGCGCGCAAAAGTCTGGAGCGCGCCGACGTGGCGATCGTCGTGCTTGATGCCGAGCAGGGAATTGCCGCGCTCGACGCAGCCATTGCTGGTTACGCAGTCGAGGCGGGTTGTTCAATTATCCTGGTGCTGAACAAGTGGGACACGATCGAAAACAAAGACACACACACCGGCTCGGCCTTTGAACGCAAGGTGCGAGAGCAGATGAAGTTTCTTAGTTGGGCGTCGGTGGTTACCATTTCGGCCCTAACCGGACAGCGCGTGCCAAGGCTTTTGCCGCTCGCCGTCCAAGCCAACAAGGCCCGCAACGTGCGCATTTCAACTTCGCGTTTGAATGAATTCTTTGACCGGGAGATCACGCAAGGGTCGGGTATCATGCCGGCCCGGCCGCACGGCGGCTCGCGCTTGCACGTCCAGTACATCACGCAGATAGGCATTCGCCCGCCGACCTTTGTCGTTTTCACCTCGGGTGGAAAGGCAGGTCTCCATTTCTCGTTCGTGCGGCACCTCGAGAACCGTATGCGCGAGGAGTTTGGATTCCTGGCTACGCCGATCAGGTTTGTCGAGCGGCACAAGTCGAAACGCCGACGTTGATTTGCATTAAAGGATATAGCTAAGGGAGATTCTGGATGGAAGCAAAAAGACGATCCACGAAGTCACACGAACCAAAGCCATATTTCGTGTTATTTCGTGGATGGTGTTTGCCTTCGCATCACCATCTCAGCCCGCCGTCTCCAATCATACCCGCATTTCCCTCCTAACTAATGACTGAGCAAGCCCTCGATTTCGAAATTGAATCTCGTGACGGCGAAGCGCGTGCCGGAATACTCAAGACCCGTCGGGGCGTAATCGAAACGCCCGTGTTCATGCCCGTCGGCACTGCCGGCACGGTGAAGGGAATTCGTTTTGAAGAACTCGAGTCGCCGGAACTCGACGCGCGGATCATCTTGGGGAATACCTATCATCTTTGGCTGCGACCGGGAATCGAAACGATTAAGGCATGTGGCGGGCTGCACAAATTTATCGGTTGGGAGCGCGCCATGTTGACGGACTCTGGTGGCTTCCAGGTTTGGAGCTTGGGCGCCCTGCGCAAGATCAGCGAGGAGGGGACCGAGTTCCGTTCGCACATCGACGGTGCGCTCTGTTTTCTTTCGCCGGAAATTTCGATGGAGGTGCAAGCTGCGCTGGGCGCTGAAATAGCGATGGCCTTTGATGAGTGCGCGCCGGGGGAAGCAACCCTTAATGAGGCGCGGCGCAGTATGGAACTGACGCTGCGATGGGCGAAACGATCGCGGGAGGCTTTTGATCGGGTAGTGCCCGGCAAGGATTCCGGTGAACCGCAGGCAGGGATGCCTGCGCTGCCTGGGAGGCAGGCGCTGTTTGGAATTGTGCAGGGCGCAGCGCATCTCGATCTTCGTCGCGAAAGTCTGGAGCGCACGGTAGAGATCGGCTTTGATGGATACGCCATCGGCGGACTCAGCGTCGGTGAAGAGAAGCCGGTGATGCTGGAAGTGATCGAAGAGATTGCGCCGCGCATGCCGGACGACAAACCGCGCTATCTAATGGGCGTGGGCACACCGGAAGACCTGATTGAAGCCGTCGCCCGCGGCATAGACATGTTTGATTGCGTGTTACCGACGCGCAACGGCCGCAACGGACAGGCTTTTACTTCGCGCGGCCGGCTGAATATCAAGAATGCGCGCTATTCTGATGACCAGTTGCCTCTGGACGAAGGGTGCAAGTGTTCGGTCTGCCGCCGCCACACACGTGCGTTTCTCAGGCATCTTTATCTGTCCGGAGAAATGCTCGCGAGCATCCTTTTGACCCACCACAATCTGGCGTTCTTCCTTGACACCATGCGACGTGTCAGGCAAGCTATCCGTTCTGGCCAATACGCGAAATTTCGGCGAGAGTACACTGAGCAACTAAGCTTCGGGTTGGGATGAGCGCGAGCCTGGATTGAGCCCGCTACGCCCGCGACCGCGGGCATTACCAACAAAACCAATCACTATATGACCTTATTTCTTTTTCAGGGTGGCGTCGGCGGGTTGGGCGGCGCGCTCGTTCCGATGCTGTTGATCTTCGGGGTATTCTATCTTTTGCTGATTAGACCTCAACAGAAGAAACAAAGACAGTTGCAGGCGACGATTGCCGAGCTGAAAGCAGGCGACAAAGTGATTACCACCGGTGGGGTTATCGGGACGATCACCGCCGTGCGGGACACGAGTTTCTTTATCCGCAGCGCCGATAAAACGATTTTGGAGATTGCGCGCTCAGCCGTGGCGGGAGTTGACTCAGAAGAAGAAAAGAAGTAGTGGCACAGACTTTAGTCTGTGACTAATGCCAAAATTTGAAAGACCACAGGCTAAAGCCTGTGCCACAGGCGTTCATGAAGAAAAGGAATTTACTCCAGCGGTCAATTATTATCGCGATCGTTACCCTGGTCGGCTTTTACATAGTCATTGGACCTCACGGGCGCCGCCCGCACGCCAGGGACTTTACCCCCTCGGGCATCAAAGAAAATCTCGCGCAGAACATTCATCTCGGGTTGGATCTCAAAGGTGGATCGCACCTGGTCATGCGAGTGAAGGTCGAAGAATTCTTTAAGAAGCTAAGCGAAGAAAGCGCGATCGCTGCGCAAAATGCTGCCAAAGAGGCGGGCTTCGACGTCAAGGAAGCGCGCGCCGAAACTGCCGGAGGAAATTATCGAGTCATCGTGACCGTGGGCGATGCGTCCAAGTTACAGGAACTGCGGGACGCGATTGAGAAGAAAGCCGATCTCAGCGATCGGGTGGGCTGGTCGTTTTCTTCATCAGGCAACACGCTGACCTGGACGTTGACGGGCACGGCGCAACGCACTCTGGCGGAATCGGCCACGGACCAGGCGATGAAGATCATCGACACTCGCATCAATGCGGTCGGCGTGGCCGAACCGACTCTGGCACGTCATGGAGGTCAAAACTCTCACGAAATCCTTTTACAGATGCCTGGCATCCAGGATCCTGAGCGGCTCAAGCAGTTGCTGAAAGGCCAGTCGCATCTCGAACTCGTTCATGTGGTCAGTCCGCCGGCGACTCAGGGCTCGGTCCAGACGTATCCGAGCGAGGCGGAAGCGATCGCCTCTCTTAACAGCGGCGGCAAAATTCCACCGAACCGCCGTGTGCTTCCCTACGCGGAGCGTCCGGAACTGGCGGGTCAGGATGCGAACGCGAACACTAATGCACAGGCGCCAAAGAAATGGGTGGTCGTAGAATCCCCGGCGATTATCGACGGCGCTCAACTGCGAAGCGCAACCGCAAATCAATCTCGGGCCGGGGCCGATGAATACGAGATCGATTTCGCGTTGAAGCAGATTGGTTCGCAGAAATTCGGCGAATGGACCGGCGCTAATATTAACGAATACATGGGCGTGGTGCTCGATAATCAGGTGAAGTCGATCGCCTTTATTAAAGGCCAGATTTTCGATCAGGGACAAATCACCGGCAGATTCTCGAAGCAGTCGGCCGACGATCTGGCGCTGACGCTTCGTTCCGGCGCCCTGCCGGCGCCAATTGAGTATCAGGAAGAGCGCACGGTCGGACCCAGTCTGGGTGCTGACTCGATTCGTTCCGGAGTGCGCGCCTCGTTGCTTGGTTTGACGCTGGTCGTGCTATTCATGCTGATTTACTACCGCGGATCGGGCGTCAACGCAGTTATCGCTTTGTTGCTGAATATGATCCTGATGCTGGCGGGACTGATCATCTTTGGCGCCACCCTGACCTTGCCTGGTATCGCCGGAATAATCCTGACGATCGGTATGGCCGTAGACTCGAATGTGCTTATTTTTGAGCGCATCCGGGAAGAACTCCGTTCAGGGAAAACGATACCTTCGGCGGTTGAGCAGGGTTTCGGTCACGCCTTTGTGACGATCATCGACACGCACGTGACGACGATTGTTTCGTCCTTGTTTCTTTATGCATTTGGCGCTGGCCCGATTCGCGGCTTTGCCGTAACACTGGTGCTGGGATTGCTGGTTAACTTGTTCTCGGCCGTTTACGTTTCACGCACGATCTTCATCTGGCTTCTCAGCCGGAAGGGAAAGCGGGTCCAGTCGCTCAGCATTTGAGTCCTTAGCGGTCACGATTAACGAAGTTCATGTTGCAAATATTTCACGACCTTAACATTGACTGGCTCGGCAAGCGCCGGTTCTTTATCGGCATCTCGATAGTCTTAATGCTGGCCGGCATGGGCACAGCGTTTTACCGGCACAAGTTCCATCCTAACGGCACGGAAGCCTTCAACCTGGGGGTTGATTTCAAAGGCGGCACGGTGTTAATTGTGCGGTTCAAGCAACCCCCTCCCGCTGACACGCTGCGCGCTGCAATCAATCAAGCGGGTATCAAAGATGCCGTCATTCAACCGGTACTGGATAAGAAGGGCGAGTTTCTCGTCAAAGTAGCGCACCAGGGATTTGAGGAATCACCGAATGGTGAAACTCAGGCCGGCGTAGACGCGGCGCGCGCAAAGATCAAGCAGGCGCTCAATACCTTCGGGGCGGAAGCCGATACGAACGTTAAGACGCTGGAAGACGATCCCAGAGCAGCTTATAAGATTGAGGGCACCGAAGCCGTGGGACAAGTGGCGAGCAAGCAATTGCGTAATCAGGCGATAGCCGTCACGATTGCCGCCCTCATCGGGATGTTGCTCTTCATTGCCTTTCGATTCGAGTGGACTTATGGCGCGGCCGCGGTGATTGCCGTCTTCCACACCGTGCTGGTAACGCTGGGATTGTTTTCGATCTTTCAGATCGAGATCAATTTGACAGTTATTGCCGCTCTCTTGACGCTGGTCGGTTTCGACGTCAACGATTCGATCGTTATCTTCGATCGCATTCGCGAGAATCGAAAGCTGTATCGACGGATGAATCTGTATGATGTCACCAACTTGTCGATCAACCAGACGCTCTCGCGCACGGTGATTACATCCGGGCTCGTATTTCTTTCGGTAGTCGCGATGGTGCTTCTCGGCGGCGAAACGCTAAGACCGTTTTCACTGGCTTTATTGATGGGCATCATTTTTGGCACTTACGACACGATTGCAGTTGCCGGTCCAATCATGGTCTGGTGGGAAAAGAAGATCGCGGCAGCAAACAAGGTGCCCGCGACTAATGCGCGCGACGCCAACCTTAAATCAACACGCGGCCCAGCGCGGGGCGAGCGAACGCGCGACGGTGTCGGAAAGCCATCTCAAGCGGCATAAAGCGGGAACCGACGCCGCATCTGCGGGGTCTAATCCGGCGTGTTTGTTTTCCGGCAACGTGCGTGGTTAGCAGGCCCAAAGATGCTGTTTCGCACTTGGATTTGTTCTTGACTTTGCGAGCAATTGCGGCATAGACTGCAACCGTTGCTGGCCAATTGAATACGCTCGTTATCGTGCCCTGGCTTCAGAGGGTAGGATGCACGGTGGTTTGTACGTTGAGATGGCCGGTTTCTTTGTGTCTCGCATAGTGGCTGGGCCCAGAGTGACGGCGATGATGCGCCAGGCCTTTCCGCTGCAATTCCTCTTCTAGTTGTCATCAAGCGGATTTCGAGCGATGAGATGGTGATCGCAACTTTCAAGGATTATTGTAATCCCTGACCCATTTGGCACCGATTTGGGAGGACAGAAGATGTTCGAAAATCTGGTTGAGTCTGGATCGCACAGTCAGGATGTAGCGCGAAAAGGCTCCTTCATCTTAGTAACCTTTGCCATTTATGCCGTGCTGCTCCTTGCGGCCTTTGTTGCCGGCATCTGGTGGGCCGCCGCAAATATCGATCAGCAGACTCTTGAGCTGACTGCCTTAATCGCACCGGTTCCGGTCCCACAGCAACAACAAAAACAGGAAGCGCCAAAACCGGAAAAGATGGAAATCAGCAAGAATGTTGACGTGCGGAAAGAATTAATTGCTGACGTGACGCGGACGGATTTGGTGCCTAAAGAAATCTCGGCCAAGGCCAGCGACGTGCCGCCGGTGCGCAAGGGCGTGGTGACGATGATGGGCAGCGGCAACTCGAATGCGGTCGCGCCGATGGCCCCGGGAGCCGGCACCGGCCAGATCATTTCCAACGCCCCGGCGAAGGTTGAGATTAAGGACGAACCGCCGCCGCCGCCGCCGAAGCCGACGCCGCATGCACCGATATCGGGAGGCGTGCTCAACGGCAGGGCGCTGCACCTGGTGCAACCGCCTTATCCTCCGATTGCTCGGAGTGCGCACGCTTCAGGTCAGGTGGTGGTGCAGGTGTTGATAGACGAGAACGGCAACGTGGTTGCAGCGCATGCAACTTCGGGCCATCCGCTGCTGCAGGCAGCCGCTGTCAACGCAGCGCGTTCATCGAAGTTTTCGCCGACGAAGCTTTCCGGGCAACCGGTGAAAGTCAACGGCGTGATCATCTACAACTTTGTAGCTCAGTAAATAATCCGGCGCGCTGGTTCGCTCCAGAAAAAACCGAGAGCTGCCAGCGCTCGGTCTTAACTGCCGGTCAGGAATCAATGTAATCAAAACCTTTTGGGAGGAGTTACCGTGACTATTTTGACAAGCATCCTCGGAACGAAAGCGTTTGGCTTGCTTCTCGTTTTCTGGCAAACAGCTACGCCCGCCGCCAGTCCTGCTGCCGGTGGTACTGAATTCACGCTCACTGAGATGGTTAAGAACATGGGCCCCGTGGCAATCACGGTGGTGATCATTCTGTTGATTATGTCCGTGTACTCGATAGCCATCATGGTCGAACGTTACCTGACATATACGGCGGCTAAGAAGCAGTCTCGCGAGTTTGCCCCGCGGGTGGCCCAGGCGCTGAAGAACAACCGTATCGAAGAGGCCATTAATATCAGCGACAAGCATCGCAAGTCGCACCTCGCCATGGTTGTTAACAGCGGGTTGCAGGAATTTCGAGCGCACGAACAATCAAACGAGATTTCGGGCGAAGAGATCGAGGCGTCCAAACGCGCACTGCAAAGGGCTATCGCGATCAAGACGTCCGAGTTTCGTCGGGGCCTTTCCGGCCTCGCCACCATCGGTTCGACGGCCCCATTCGTAGGCTTATTTGGAACCGTGTTCGGCATCATCAACGCGTTCCGGGGAATGAAGAACGCCGAGACGGCAGGTATCGCAGCCGTGGCCGGCGGTATTTCGGAAGCGCTGTTTACCACGGCCCTTGGCCTGGTAGTCGCGGTCCCGGCAGTGTGGCTGTTCAACTACTTTACCGGCAAGGTCGATGGCTTCGTCGTGGAAATGGACAACTCGGCTTCGGAGTTGGTTGACTATTTCATCAAGAATCGCACGAAGCAATTGAATCCGTAGTGCGAGTTTGACGGTTGACGCCCAGGTGCGGTTTATCCGGGGCTCCGTTCGTCAGACTGAATGGTCAGTCAAAGGAGATTGATTTATGGGAATGTCTGCTGGCGGCGGCGGTGGTTTGCAATCGGAGATTAATGTCACACCGATGGTGGACGTGATGCTGGTGCTGCTGATCATCTTCATGGTGGTCACGCCGTTTCTGCAGCAGGGAATCACCGTTGCAATTCCGCGCGACTTGAAAAACCCTGATGAAGACCAGGCTATCAACAAAGAATCTTCCGTAATTATCTCGGTCCCGAAGGACGGCGATTACTACCTCGGGAAAAAGAAGGTCAGCCTCGATGACTTGAAGACGGCCGTCGAGAAGGCCCTCGCAAACAAGAAGGAAGAAGACAAGATCGTTTACATCAAGAGCGGCGTCGAGGTCAGCTATGGCGAAGTCGTCAAAGTCATTAATGCCGTCCGCGAAAAAGGTGTTGATAAGATAGGACTGGTTGCTGATAGGAAGAAGAAGGCCGGCGCTACTGCGGCCCCGGCGACCTAATCTGGAAAGAATCTCGGAGCGGCGATCCGGAAGGTCCTGGTGCTCGCTGGTCCGAACAGAGGGTGATCTTATGGCAATGGCTACCGGGGGTAGCAACCGTGCTGTTCCCTACATCAACGTTACGCCACTAATCGACGTGCTGCTGGTCGTGATCATCATCTTCATGGTGGTCACGCCGCTTAAGCCCAGCCGCTTCAAGGCGGATATCCCGACACAACGAGACCCCAACGAACAAATACAGAATCTCAAGCCGAATCCGCTGACGCTGGTGGTTTCGATCACTCCGGATCTGCAAGTCAAGCTCAACCAGGATGCAATGGGCTCGGTTAACGATACCACCAACCTGGCCGCCAAGCTGCAACAGACGTTTCAACAGCGGAAGGAACAGCACGCCTATAAGGTCGGCATGGAAACGGCTACGAATGTCTCGGAAGATCAGCGGATTGAGAAGACCGTGTTCGTAAAGGCGCCACGCGCCCTGCACTACGGCGATGTAGTAAAAGTGATCGACGCAATCAAGGGAGCCGGCGCCAATCCGGTCGGTTTGCAGGTTGACGATCTGCCCTAGTAAAAACTGTGGCGATATTCGCCGGTATTTCTTCCGCCAGGAGGGCTTTCGCGGCTTACCGGAAAGTTTGGCGGTATCTTTCACTAAAAAACGGAGCTAATAGAATGAGATTCTCTTGGTCCAGGATCGGCGCGACAGCGATCCTGGCTTTGTTTGTCGTCGCCGGTGCCGGCTGTGGGCTCGTCAATAAAGTAAGAGCGAAAAACGAGCTGAACGAAAGTGCCATCGCCTACAAACAAGGGCATTTCGAAGAAGCCGAGGCGCACGCCAAGCGCGCGCTTTACCTCAATCCGGACAACATGACTGCGGCCATCTTCCTCGCCCGCATCATTCACCAACAATACAAGCCCGGCGTGGATAGCCCCGAAAATGTCGCGAGGGCGCGCGAAGCCATTGAAGCCTACAAACATATCCTGGAAAAGGACTCGACCAACGATGAGGCTTACAAGGCAATATCAGTGCTCTACTCGGCCATTAAGGACGATGCGAAACTGCGCGAGTGGATAATGAAGCGCGCCGGCGATTCCACTATGTCGAGCGAGAAACGCGCTGAAGCATACGCGCTCCTGGCCGGCAAGGATTGGGATTGTTCTTTCAAGATTACCGAACTGCCCGATGTGAAAGTCACCACGAATGAAGGCGGCACCCCGCACGTCGTTTACCAGAAGCCGAAAGATCAGAAGGATTTCGACACGGCACAGAAATGCGTAGCGCGCGGACTCGAACAGGCCGAGACCGCAATCAAGCTCGATCCCAACAGCGAACCAGCCTGGTCGTACAAGACCAACCTCTTGCTTGAGGCCGCTAAGCTGGCAGAGATGGACGGCAAAGCCGACATGAAGGCTCAGTATCAAAAGCAAGCCGACGTAGCGGGCAAAAAAGCTGCGGCCCTTTCTGAGGAACGTCGCAAGAAAGAGGAGGCAGCCGAGGCAGCGGCGGCTTCGCCCACACCCTGACGAGGGTAATCTAAGCGCACTCAGCGCTAAACAACCGTACATCGAGATAGGTGACGCGGGCTTTCGGGTCGAGCGTCACCTATTTTGTTATACTCTACTCTGAACTTGGTTCTTTGTACTTCGTGCTTTGCACTCTCCGCCGAAGCACACCAGTTGGCTGGATCCAACCCAAGCACTAAGCACAAAGACCAAAGTACGAACTACTATGGTCCGCATCGAAGAAATCTGCGAAAAAGTCCGCCGCAATCATCCGCAGGCTGACCTTAATTTGTTGCGGCGGGCCTACCTTTTTTCCGCGCGCGAGCACAAGGGTCAAAAGCGCGCCTCTGGCGAATCCTACCTGGTGCATCCTCTGGAAGTCGCAAACATTCTGGCCGATATGCGTCTGGACGCCGTCTCGGTTTCTACGGGCCTGCTTCATGACGTAGTGGAAGACACGCTCGCGGATACTGCTACGATTCGCGAATACTTCGGCGATGAAGTGGCGCATCTGGTCGAGGGCCTCACCAAGATTGCGCACATCAGTAGTGTCTCGCGCGAAGAGCAACAGGCGGAAAATGTGCGCAAGATGCTGCTGGCGATGGTGGACGACGTGCGCGTCGTGTTGGTGAAACTCGCCGATCGCCTGCACAACATGCGCACGCTGGAATATCTCAGCCCCGAAAAGCGACGCCGGATCGCGCAGGAAACGATGGACATCTACGCGCCCATCGCCCACCGCCTGGGAATGGGCAAACTGCGTGGCGAGCTGGAAGACCTGGCTTTTAAGAACCTGCATCCGGAAGATTACCGCGAACTCACCGCCCAGATGGAAAAGCGCCGGGCCACCAATGAAGCATTCCTGAACGATGTCACGTCGACAATTCAGAAGAAGATGGAGGAAGCAGGGGTTCCGTTTGTGCGCATCGAAGGCCGCGTCAAACGTCTGTATTCAATCTGGAAAAAGTTGGGAAGGCAGGCGATTGAGTTGGATCAGGTTTACGATCTGGTGGCGGCCAGGGTGATTACCCGCGACGAAATTCGAGACTGTTATGCGGCGTTGGGCGTGATTCATACCACCTGGAAGCCCGTGCCCGGCCGCTTCAAAGATTGGCTTGCGACCCCGCGCGATAATCTCTACCAGTCGTTGCATACCTCGGTCATTGGATCGAAGGGCCAGCCTTTCGAAGTGCAGATTCGCACCGAACAGATGCACGTGACCGCTGAGGAAGGCGTGGCGGCGCACTGGAAGTATAAGGAAGGGAAACGCGGCGCGCGCGACGACGACGAGGCGCTTAAGGTTCTGCGCTCGCTGGTCGAGTGGACGCAGGACGTGGAAGACTCGCGCGAATTCATCGACGCGCTGAAGCTCGATCTATTTCCGAAGGACGTCTATGCGTTTACGCCGATGGGCAAGGTGATTCAGTTGCCGAAAGGCGCGACTCCGGTGGATTTTGCTTACATGATCCACTCCGAGGTCGGCAACACCTGCACCGGGGCGCGAGTCAATGGCCGGATGGTGCCCCTGCGAACGCTGATTCAAAACGGCGATGTGGTCGAGATTATCCGCAACACCAATTCCCACCCCTCTCGTGACTGGCTGAACTTCGTGGCGACTTCGCGCGCGCGCAATCGGGTGCGCCACTGGGTAGCGGACCAGCAACGCGCTGAATCAATCGAAATCGGACGCAAACTGTTCGAGAAGGAAGCCGGCCGCTTTCAGCTTTCGGTGAAGAAGATGCTCGGTGACAGCAACGGCGATCTCAAGCGGATCGCCGGTGAATATGGCTACGGGCGCACCGACGATCTGCTGGCGGCGATGGGCTACGGCAAAATTGTGCCGCGGAACATAATCGCGAAGTATCTCGGGCCGGAAAAGTTTGAAGCTCTGGACAACCAGAAAGTTTCTCGCCTGCGCACCGGCGTGCGCGCGGTGAAGCGTTTGATTACCGGCGACGACGCCATCGTAGTTCGCGGGGTGGAAGACCTGATGGTCAATCGCGCCCGTTGCTGCAATCCGCTGCACGGTGAACAGATCATCGGGTACATCACGCGCGGCAAGGGCGTCGCCGTGCACACCGCGCGTTGCAAGAACGTGAAGCAGTTAATGATCAATCCCGAGCGAATCGTCACCGTCGAGTGGGCCTCCAAGCCTGAGAAAACAGCTTACGCAGTGAAGCTCTTGGCGGTCACTGAGAACCGCACCGGCATGATCGCCGGGATTACCGGCGCGATCTCTGACATGAAGACCGGAATTCGGGACGCACGCGCTTCGGTTGGGCCGGATCAAAAAGGCCGTATCGAAGTTACCGTCGAAGTATTCGACGTGAAGCACCTGGACAAAGTGATGAGTTCGATCAAGAACGTCTCCGGGGTGCTGGACGTGGAGCGCTTGCAGGGCGCGGCGTAATCAGTATCGGTCCTTTATGACCTATTGCCGTCCTATTTCTTCGGCTTCCCATCCGTATCGTAGATCTCAATCGTCTCAGCATAGGGCTTTACTTGCTCGCTGATCTCGGCGGCGTCACCCACGATGACGATGGCGGCGCGATCGGGAGTGACATGATCTTGCGCCACTCGCTGAATATCGTCCGCGCTAACTGCATTGATCTGCTCGCGGTAAGTCTCCAGATAGTCGTCCGGCAGGTCGTACATCCTGATGCTCACGAGCTGATCGATCAGACCGTCCTGGGTTTCAATGCGGATGGGGAAGACACCGGAAAGGTAAGACTTTGCGTTCTTGAGTTCTTCCGCCGTCACCGCCTCGTCGCGAATTCGCCCCAGCTCATAAAAGAACTCGTGCAGGGAAGCGCCGGTTACCGGAGTCCGCACTTCGGCGGTCGCCCGGAAGGTGCCGGCCAGGCGCCGCGCGTCCAGATTTGAATACGCGCCATAGGTGTAGCCCTTTTCCTCGCGCAGATTCATGAATAGACGTGACGAAGCGTTCGCGCCCAGGATCGTGTGCATCAGGAGCATCGGAAAATAATCCGGGCTGGTGCGGGTGATTCCTTCGTTGGCAATTACAATGTTGGACTGGGCTGAGCCTGGACGATCGACCACGTAAACTGTGCGCGCGTGCCGCGTGGGCAGTGGGGGAAGATTCAGCTCTGGCAAAGCGCCGGGTTTCCAATCGCCAAACATTTGCTCAATGCGCGCGAGAATTGCCTCGCGGTTGACGTCTCCGACAACCATAAACACCGCGTTATTCGGAATGTACGTGGTGGCGCGAAATCTCACCAAATCATCGCGCGTCATCGAGTCCAACATTTCCGGTGTCGGCGACAGACGCGAATATGGATGCTTGCCAAACACGACCTGCGAGAGGCGTTCAGAAGCGAGAAACGTAGGCTGAGCTCGTTGCTGGATGAGCAACTGCTTGGTGTTCTCTCGGGTCAGGTCGACTTCGTTCTGCGGAAACGCAGGATTCAAAGTGACATCGGCCATCAAATCCAGAATTTCGTCGGCGTAAACCGAGAGTGACGAAGCCGCCACGGTCGTGAAATCGGAACTCGATCCCACTGCCAGCGTCGCCCCAAAACGCTCGACCTCTTCAGCGATCTGCCTGCTGTTTCGCCGCGCCGTGCCTTCGGTCAGCAGGCTCGACATTATGTCGCTCAAACCCGGGAGGTCCGTGGGATCATTCGCGTCACCGCAGCGAAACGCCAGGCGAAAGCTGATTAGCGGCAGTCGCTTGTCTTCAACCACCACCAGGCCTAATCCATTCGGCAGTGTCGTCTCGATGTGCTCAGGAAGATTCAGCGGCCTGGGCGCGAGCGGCGGCGGCATTTGGCGGCGAAAGGCTTCGGTCTCAGTCATGTCAGGGCCCGTTCTTCTGTTTGAGTTACTAAGATTCAGTTAGGAATCAAGTCGATTTGATTCCGGTTCGGCGTGTTGCGCCAGGACAGGCGCGACGGGGTCATCAGGGGCGGCAGGCACTTGCGGCAGGGGTGCAGTCGGTTGCTTGGGTTCGCCGGGCCCCTGGGGTGCAGCGGCCGGGGCCTCCTGCGGCGCCGGCACAATTTCCAGCAGCACACGATTGTCGGTGTCCAAATAGTTCGCCACCGCGTCGCGAATCTGGCCGGCTGTAATTTTCAAGTAGTTGGCGAGATCGGAATTGAATAATTCCGGCTCGTCGTCGTACAGCGCGAATTCGGCAAGTTGCTGCGCGCGAAACAAAGATGACTGGCGGCTGCGGACGGCGCTGTTGAAGAGGTTGTTGCGCAACTTCTCCATCTCTTCGTCGCTCGGCCCCTGCGTGGCGAGGTCCCTGATTTCGGCAAGAATAGCGTCGCGGATTTGTCCACCTTCGCTGGTCGGCTTGGGAATCACGACAATGAATAAACCTGAAGGTCCACGGCGCTCGTCGATGCCGCCCTGAATTTGCACCACCGATTCTTCGCCTTTGACCAGCTTCTGATAGAGCCGCGCGCTTTCGCCTTCGAATAATAAATGACTGGCCAGAGAGAGCGCATAAAAGTCCGGACTGCGGCGCTCTGGGATCTTCCAACCGAGTGCGAAGGCCGGCACCGGCGCCAGCTTGTCGAGAAAAGTATCCCTGCCCTGGGCGACTTCAGTAGGTTCGCTGACATCGACCGGGGGTGGCTCCGGCTGGCCGGGGATGGTGGCGAAGTACTTTTCGACCAGCGATCGAGTGACTGCGTTATCAAAATCCCCGGCGATCGCAAGCACGGCATTGTTGGGCGCGTAATAGATGCGAAAGAACTCGCGGATGTCTTCGACAGTTGCGGCATCCAGGTCTTCCATCGATCCGATCGTTGAATGAGCGTTGGCTGGATTCTTAAAACTCATCTCGAACAAGCGCAAAAAGCCATTCACGTACGGCTGGTTGTCATACCTCAGTCGCTTTTCTTCCTTGACGGCCTCACGTTGGTTGTCCAGATTCTCCTGGGTCACGCTGAGCGATCGCATCCGATCACTTTCCAGCCACAGCGCCAGTGGTAACTGGCTGGCAGGCAAAGTCTCAAAATAGTTGGTGCGCTCACTTGAAGTAGTGCCGTTCATCGTGCCGCCCGCGTTTGAGATGTACTGAAAGTGCGCGGCCTTGGGAACGTTTTCTGAACCCTGGAACATCATGTGCTCGAAAAGATGCGCAAAGCCGGTGCGGCCCTCACGTTCGTTGCGCGAGCCGACGTCATAGTAGACAGCCACCGAAACGACAGGCACTGAATGGTCTTCGTTTAAGACCACGCGCAGGCCGTTACCCAGACTGAATTGTTCGATGGGGGTGTGTGGAACGTGGAAAGTTTTCTGCACGTAACAACTCGATCCAAACCGCACGGCGCGGTTGATATGCACATTATTTGTAGAGCTTAGGGAATAGAGTTTACCGCGTAATGGCCCTGATTAACAAAGACGCTCCGGCGGAATTTTCTGGAAACAATAAGTGACACAGACTTCAGTCTGTGGTTTGCATATATGAAACTCCACAGACTGAAGTCTGTGCCACTAAACCGGCACTGGTGCGGTCTTATTCTTTCTTCTCGCCAACCATGCCGCGTAACTCGGCGCGCAGACGCTCGATCTCGGCTAGCTTTTGTTCGACCCGTTCAAACAGCGGTCCCTGAGTCTTGATACCCTCATCGATCAGAAATGCAGCCGCCTCGGCGCGGGTACCAAACACGCCGGCCTGGACCAGTTGGCCCAACTTGTGCTGCGCATCCTGCGACACCTTCACGGCGAGCATATAGTCATCCTTCGCCGAGATCGCTCGTTCAATCGTCCGGCTGATGTCGCGGCCAATTGCCGAAAGTTGTTCCGGGATACGCGCGGCCATGTCCCGCATGGACGAACTGACGTTGGCCCGCTCGTCGGTCTGCTCTGCTTCGCCCTCGTGCATAATCAATTCCTCTTTCTTTTCCGATCCTTCTGGCTTTTCCGATCCGTCTGGTTGCGACTGAAAAGATGTGCTCATTTAGATAGTGCTCCTTAATCTTTGGTAACTCTTGTACGATGCTTTGTGGTTACAGGTTCATTCTAAGAAGCGCCCGGATGAGCGTCAAGCACGTGCATGTATCGGCAGCAAACCCCTCCTAAGGAGACACCATGCAAAAATGGGAATATAGGTTCGAGATGTCAGCAGACTGGATCGGGCAATCATTGCTAAACCTCTACGGTAGAGACGGCTGGGAACTCGTGACCATCCTCTACGACGGCAAAACTATCTTGCATATTTTAGGCGACCTAAATCGTAGGAAGCCGGCAACACAACTTTCAGAGATTACCCATGTTTCGGCTCGTGCTTTCGTTCCGCCAGGACAGAACGATCCACGAAATCACACGAAATCGCACGAACAAAAAAGTGATTTTGCTTCGTGTATTTCGCGGATCGTTTTACGTTGCCAGAGCATATCTCAAGATAAGACCACGACCCATATTCCAGCTTTCACGCAGCCTTCAGCTCAGCGCAGCAGGCCGAGCATCGAGTGGCGTTGATCGGAATTGCAGTCAGGCAGTAAGGACAGTCCTTCTTCGCGGGATCCGTTTTTCTGAGCTTGTTCACAATCCTGACCAGGAGGAAGACCACCAGTGCGATTATCACGAAGTTGACGATGTCATTGATAAAAGCGCCGTAGGCAATGACGGGAATGCCTTTGGCTTTCGCTTCGGCGAGCGAAACGGGCACGCCTTTCGATTGATCGAGCACATAGAACAAGCTCGCAAAGTCCATTCTGCCGAGCAGTAAACCGATCGGCGGCATGATGATTCCGTCCACGAGCGACGTCACGATCTTGCCAAAGGCGACGCCGATAATCACGGCTACCGCCAGGTCAATTATGTTTGCACGGGCGATGAATTCCTTGAATCCTTTGAGCATGGGTTTTCCTCCTTTGTAGCATAGACTTTAGTCCGTGATTCCTGAGGTCGATCACAGACTAAAGTCTATGCTAGTCACTCGCAATCCTTCGCGAGTTTGAAACCGGCTTTTTCGGCTTCGTCCTTGTCCTTAAATTTGATCCGCTTAAGTTCGGGAATGCCTGACAACGCCGAACAGTCTGATGGGTAGTAAAGCTTTGTCCGCTGGTCGCCAATGACGACCGCGGCCGTTGCCTCGGCCGCCGCAGTCGCTTCTTCGCGACGGGTAGCGATTGTCTCTTGCGCGGCATCTTCGCTGATCCGAATGCTGGGGCTGCCGGCAATCAAGGACGCAAACACCGTGAACCCGTCGCAAGTCAATTGCCTCCCACCTCGTTTTGCCGGCCATGCCGGGGGAAGGTTCAGGGACTTGCTGATGCCGGCGACAAAGGCATCGAGAGTTTGCCACTTGAACGTGCTCTCGTATCCAATCCACAAACTGACCAATCGGCCGTCGAGGAAATCCAGTGAAATCGTGCGCACGTCGGCGAAAGTCGTCTTGTCAAAACTCGGATCGAAATATGGGTTAATGCTGATCTTGGCCACGCCAAATTGATCGGGACGGGCGAGTTGAACTTGAGGCACGTGTGCCTTCGCTTGTTCGAAGGTCATGCCCACGTGAAAGCCGCGCAGTTCTACTGACTCAGGCAATTGATCGATTTTTAGTGCGCAGGATCGCTGTTGAGCTGAAGCAGTGGCCCCGGTCAATACGGCGAGCAGGAGCAGCCACGGGGCTCTGTTAGTTTTCCAGATCGGAGGGCAAGACATTGTGACCGTCAGACTCCCTTTTTGCAATCAGACTCTTAATCAACTCGGCCAGGGCGCCCGGATCGAACGGCGTCGAGACGTATTCGTTACAGCCCGCCTCGATTGCCAGCGACCGGTACTCGTTAACGCCATAAGCGGAAACGGCTACGATCGGTGTCCGGCGCAGAGCCTGATACTCGCGTATTCGTTGCGTAGCGTCAAGACCGTTCATGCCGGGCATCATCATGTCCATGATAATCAGATCCGGCAGTTCGCGCTGGGCGACACTGATTGCTTCTTCTCCGGTTTCGGCTTCAACTACGCGGTAGCCGTTCTTCACCAGCCACAACTTCATCATCAGACGCGTGTCGTCAAAGTCTTCCACGAGCAGAATTGTTCGTAGAGCCTCCGCGGTATAGTCCTGGGCGGTTTGGTAATCCATCGGTAACTAGTGGGGAATCGGCAAGAAGAGCACCCCGAAACTAAAGGGTGAATAAAAACCATATGACAAAGGAACGAGCCGGGTCAACAGCAAAACGAAAGTGGGCTCTCATCTCGATTAGTAATGCAGGTCCATCGCGGCCTTGAGCCCACTTTCGACCTGTTTGAGTTCAGTTGAACTCAACTCGCCGATTCGTTGGCTGAGCTTCGAGCGATCTAATGTGGTCACCTGATGACAGAGCGCTACACTGTCTTTGTTGAGACCGGCTGTGCCTTGAGGCAGTAAAACGGCGGAAGGCCCGCGCGCGGCTTGCATGACTGACGTTGAGAGCGGGACAACGATAATTGAGCGCCAACCCAGGGTCTGATTAAAAGCGTCGTGCGAGATCACTACTACCGGACGGCGCCCCTGTTGCTCAGATCCTGAACGAGGAACGAGATCCGCCCAGTAGACTTCGCCCCGTTTCATTGTTCTGAGTCTTGTTGGAGCAGGTGATCGATCGTGGCGGCCTCGAGATCAGAATCAAGGTCGACAGCCGTTCCCGCGTGTTGAATTGCGTAATTTGAGAGTGCCTGATGCAGATCTAATCGATTGAGACTGCGTTCACGACGTTCCAGGGATTCCACAAAGTCCTCGACTTCAGCGACGCGATCCTGAGGAAGTCTCTTAATTTTCTCAATTAGTTCTTGCTGCTCCATGAGCGAAAGTATAACACAAGATTCTTTGCGCTGAATTTGCTTCTATCGGGAACCCAACGTTGTCAAAACTTCGCGATTTGGGTAGCATCGCGCCCATGACTATGACAGCAGAAACCATGACGGGCGAGCAGATCGTCGAGCTCTGTCGCCGTCACACACTTTTCGAGTGGTCAGCGCAGGCTGCGGTGGATCCGATCCCGGTCGCGCGGGCGAAGGGAATCTACTTTTGGACGCCGGAAGGAAAGCGCTTCATCGACTTCAATAGCCAGTTGATGTGCGTGAACATCGGACACGGCGACGAGCGGGTGATTCGCGCGATCAACGAGCAGGCCGCGACGCTTCCCTATGCCAATCCCTTCATGGCCACCGACGTGCGCGCGCGCCTGGGCGCGAAGCTTGCCGAGATCACACCCGGAGACATCGACGCCTTCTTCTTCACCAACGGTGGCGCCGAGGCGAACGAGAATGCGATCCGCATCGCGCGCCTCGTCACGGGCCGTCACAAAATTGCCGCGCGCTACCGCTCTTACCATGGCGGAACCGCGGGCGCTTTAACGCTGACTGGTGATCCACGCCGTTGGGCGGCGGAGCCGGGCATCCCCGGCGTCATTCGCATCCCCGATTTCTACCACGGCATTCAGAAAGGATCGGACACGACTGAAGAAGTGCTGGCGCGAACCGAGGAGGTCCTCGAACTCGAAGGTCCGAAGACCGTCGCGGCGATCATCGTTGAGCCTGTCGTCGGAACCAACGGGGTCCTAATTCCTCCGGACGGTTACATGCAGGGGTTGCGTGCGCTGTGCGACAAGTACGGCATCCTCCTGATCGCCGACGAAGTGATGGCCGGCTTCGGCCGCACCGGTGAATGGTTCTCGGTCAACCACTGGAACGTCGTGCCCGATCTGATTTCGATGGCCAAGGGCCTGACGAGCGCGTACGTGCAACTGGGCGCGATCGGAATGAGCCGAAAGATCGCCGATCACTTTCAGAAGAATGTTTTCTGGGGCGGGCTGACCTACAACAGTCACCCACTCGCCTGCGCCGCCGCGCTGGCGACGATCGCAGTGTATGAAGAGGATCACCTGATTGAGAACGCGCGCAGCCTGGGGATCGTGATGCGCAGCCTGCTCGAAGATTTACAGCGTCGGCACCCGTCGGTGGGCGCGACCCGCAGCATCGGGCTCTTTGGAATTGTCGAGCTGGTAAGGAACCGTGAAACAAACGAACCGATGGCGCCCTTCAATGGCGCCTCGCCGGAGATGCAGGAGCTCGCCAAGTTCTTTCGTGTGGAAGGGCTCTACACGTTGGTGCGCTGGAATACGTTTTTCACGAATCCTCCGCTGTGTATTACTGAAGAGCAGATGCGTGAAGCGTTCGCGATTATCGACAAAGGACTGGAGATCACCGACGCGGCGGTCTCGTAGCAGAAAGGCAGAAGTCAGAAGTCAGAGGTCAGAAGAAAGCAGTTGTCTTGTTTTCTGACTTCTGACCTCTGACTTCTTGAGTTTTTGGTACCCGCGGCAGGGGTCGAACCTGCGACCTCTCGCTCCGGAGGCGAGCGCTCTAATCCACTGAGCTACGCGGGCACGTGTTGGGGATGAAACGATAGCACAGCGGCGGGAACCGGGGCTAGCGGTGTTCAGAGTACCAACTTCAGTTTGGTTTTTTCTTAGTTCGACAAAAAAGCCCGACTAAAGTCGGTACTCTGAACACCTCTTTACGAGTGCTTGATAATCACGCCTTCAATAATATTCGCGACGTTCTCGCAACGATCGATCGCCGCTTCCAACTTTTCATAAACATCTTTCCACTTGATCACGGTCAGCGGGTCGCGCGTCTCGTGGAACAGTCCGCCCACCGCGCGTTGATAGATGTCGTCGCCTTCATGTTCCAGGCGGTGCAGTTCAACCAGACGCTCGGTCACGCCCTTGGGTTTTTGCAGCATCGATACTACTTCGTGCAGTTGCAGGGCCATGCGTTGGATTAGGCCGGCCAGTTGCTTCGCGGGTTCGGTGCTTTCGTGAATGTCGTACATCACCACGGCCCGCGCCGCGCCGTCAATCAGGTCGACCACGTCGTCGAGCGCTTTTGACATCATATAGATGTCTTCGCGATCGAAAGGCGTGATGAAAGATTGATTCAGACGGGTCGCGACACTATGCGTCAGGTCGTCGCAGGCATGCTCGATGCCCTTGATGCGCTGCACGTATTGCTGATAGTCGCCGTCGGGTTGCGCCAGCATCTCGACCAGAGTGGTGGCGGCATCGTTGATGTACGAAGTCATCTGCGCAAAGAGGGAAAAATACTGTTCTTCACGCGGTAGCAGCTTGGCAAACATTTGCGGACTCCTGCGAATTTCTACCGGGATTCTCGAAAATCGGACTTGTTCGAAGAAGGCAATGTTAACGGATGCTCGCACTTATGTCTATGCTTTGTCTCCCTCTCCCTCTGGGAGAGGGTTGGGGTGAGGGCCTGACCAGGAGTCGACCCTTAACTTCATATTGTCCCTGGATATGACGGGGGGCGATTTGAGAGCGGCGCCGCGCTTCGTAGACCCTCTCCCCAGCCCTCTCCCAGAGCGAGAGGGTGATATGAACTTGCAAATTGCTTCGTGACTCGTATATCAAGGTTGCGGCATGGGCGAAAGATCAGATTACTCACAAGTGGTGGACTTGCTGCGCGCGGAATCCGAAGCGATTGCTAAAGCCGCTTCACGTTTGCGAGCGGAGGAGGTTGACCGCGTCATCGCGCTGCTTGCCGACTGCAAAGGGAAGATTGTGCTGCTCGGAGTCGGCAAGTCAGGGATCATCGCGCAAAAAATCGCAGCTACCATGATTAGCAGCGGCACGGCGGCCGTCCATCTTCATCCATCTGACGCTTTGCATGGGGGCCTGGGGATCGTCACCTCGGAAGATGTGGTACTGATGTTGAGTAACAGCGGCGAGACCGACGAACTTTTGCAGTTGCTGCCTTATCTCAAACGACGCAACGTGCCCCTGGTTGCGATTGTCGGCAATTTGAAATCAACCATTGCTCAGCGTGCCGATGCCGTTCTCGATGCTTCAGTGGATCAGGAAGCTTGCCCCCTCAACCTGGCTCCAACTACCAGCACAACCGTGGCGCTGGCTATCGGCGACGCGCTGGCGATGACGCTGATGAGCGCGAAAGGACTTACGGAAGACGACTTTGCGCACAACCATCCTGCGGGTCAGTTGGGCAAGCGTTTGACTCTGCGCGTTGCTGACTTGATGCATGGCGGGTCACAGAATCCAACGATTGCGGCTGACGCAGCCTGGATGGAGATCATCACGACGATCACACACTACGGTTTGGGCGCTGTTAATGTAATCGACGGCGAGGGCCGCCTGGCGGGCATCATCACTGATGGCGACTTGCGACGTTCGCTGCAGCGACTCAGCAGTGCCGACCTCGCGTTCGCCAACATCAAATGCGACGATTTGATGACGGTTAACCCGATCGTTACGAATCCTGAAATGCTGGCCTTTGATGCGTTGCGCTTGATGGAAGATCGACCTTCGCAGATCAACGTGCTGCCGGTGCTCGATGGCGAGGGACTGTGCGTGGGCCTGATTCGTTTGCATGACATTGTGCGCAGCGGGCTTTGATTGCTGGAAGGAACTAAAACGCAAAGGACTTATCTAGTGGCATAGACTTCAGTCTGTGTTTCTACGCGGGGAATCACAGACTAAAAAGTCTATGCCACCTTTGCGCCCTTTGCGTCAAAGAATGATTAGCCATCACTCAATCGAGGGAGTTCAATGAAATGGAAAGCCCGGCCTTTACTGTTCGCAAAGTATTAATCCTTATCATTCTTCTGGGTTCCTTCACCGGTGCCCTGGCACAAGAATCAACCACTCGTGGCCGCCGCACCAGCAATGCCCCGGCAGCAGAGGCGACGATAGCCGTCAATGAACAGTTTCTTAATTCCTTTCTCACCGCCATTTTCGACAATTTGCAGGAGCCTTCGATGCCCTTGACGCTCGGTGGTGGGGCGCCCAGCGCTGAATGTGCCAGCGAGATCAGATTGAAGCGCGAAGTTGCAGGAGTGCGCACCGCGGTCCATTTCGAGAATGGTCGTATTGTTGGTCCGCTGGCGTTTGCCGGTGCGTACAGTGCGTCGTACCTGGGCTGCATAGAGTTTTCCGGTTGGGCGGATTCAGAAGTCAATCTCGAATTCAACAGCGAGCGCCGCGCCCTGGTGGCTCGCTTTCGTTTGCGCGACATCCACCTTAACGACGTGCCGGCACTCGCGAATGGACCGCTGGTGACCATAGTGCAGACGGCCATCGATCGGCGCTACAATCCCGTCGATCTGTTGACGCTGGAGCAACTCTCGACGCGCGTTAGCATCCAACCGGCGAAAGGTGCGTTGCAGTTGCGCGCCAGGGAAATTCGTCCAGAAATAACTCCGGCAGGTCTGACGCTGCACATCACTTATGAGTTCGTTCGTGGGTAGAGGCGTTAGAGTACCAACTTTAGTTGGGGTCTTTCTCTTAAGATAAAGCCCGACTAAAGTCGGTACTCTAAACACCGCTACTCGAACGACCTCGGTCCCATCGCCCGCTACTCGCTACGCTTCTTCCACCTTGTTTACCGTTCTGATAGAATCCGCTCTCTTCAGCAGACCAGCCTGAAACTTCCGGGAGGCTTCCGACGTGCGAAAGACAAACTTTGCATTTGCAACTCTGCTAATCGTTACGGCTGCGGCGATAGGATTTGGGCAAACGCCCGAAGGGTCGCGCTACCTGATGCCGCCGAAAGAAGTCATCGATGCATTCGATGCCACACCTTTGCCGTTGGCCATTCTGAGCCCTACTAAGCAGATGATGGCGCTGACGTTCCGCAAGGCCCAGCCGACGATTGCCGAACTTTCGCAACCGATGCTGCGGCTCGCGGGGGCGCGCGTCAACCCCCGGAACAACGGCCCGCATCGCGCGACCGAAATCTATGCGATCACTCTGAAGAAAATCGCCGACGGCAGTGAAGTGAAGGTGACGCTTCCGCCGCAGGCGAACCTGGCAAACGTGCGCTTCTCGCCGGACGGCGCTCATCTTTCGTTTCAGAACCGGAAAGAAGATCGGATCGAGTTGTGGGTGGCCGATACGGCGACCGGCCGCGCGAAGTTGGTGAGCGGCACCGACCGGCTTAACGCCACGACCGGTGATCCCTGCGACTGGTTGCATGACAACGCGACCTTGATTTGTGAATTGGTGCCCGCCGGCCGTGGTCCCGCGCCCGCAGAGCCCAACGTGCCGATGGGGCCGAATATCCAGGAGACCAGCGGGAAGGCTGCGCCCGCCGCGACTTACGAAGACATGATCAAGACCGGGCACGATGAAGCGCTGTTCGAATACTATTTCACCAGCCAGCTTGCCGCGATCAATATAGCTTCCGGAAGCAAGACATTGATTGGCCGTGCGGCAATCTTCGACAGTGTCACGCCATCTCCGAGCGGCGAATATCTGATCATCGCAAAGATCAAGCGTCCATTCTCGCATTTGATTCCGTTGAACGGATTTCCTGAAGACGTTGAGATCTGGACGCGTCGCGGAGAAGTCGCGCGCAAGATCGCCGATGTGCCTTCGCGCGAAGGCGTGCCGCTGGCCGGCGTCCAAGCCGGCCCGCGTGGCTATCGTTGGCGGATGGATCAGCCGGCGACTGCGATGTGGACTGAAGCGCTGGACGGCGGCGACCTGAAGAACAAAGTTCCGTTCCGCGATAAGGTCCTTGCGCTCGCAGCACCGTTCAAGGACGCGCCAACTGACTTTGCCAAAACAGAATGGCGCTTCACCAACGTATCGTTCACCGAAAAAGGGATTGCGCTCTTGAGCGAATCCGACCGCGCCACGCGCCGCACGCGTACCTGGATTCTCGAACCGGGCGCTGCGCCGCGCAAGTTGTGGGACCGCCGGCAGGACGCTGCTTACGAGAACCCAGGGAGTCCCGTGACCCGCCGCGACACAGGCGTCGGGGGTTTTGGAGGAGGCGGAGGCTTCGGCGGTGGAGGCGGCAATGTGATCATGCAGACCGGAGATTTCATCTATCTCACTGGAACTGGTTCATCTCCGGAAGGTGATCGGCCATTTCTCGATCGCCTGAACCTCAAGACACTCGCGACCGAACGTCTGTTCCGCAGCGACGCGAAGGTCTACGAAACAGTCATCGCGCCGATCAGCGATGATGCCAAGACAATACTCACGCGCTATGAGACGCCGGTCGATCCACCGAACTATTACATTCGGGATCTGCAAAGCAATTCAAAGAGCGCGGTAACCGCATTCAAAGATCCGCAGCCGCAATTGCGCGCCGCCACCCATCAGTTCATCACCTACCAGCGCAAGGACGGAGTGAAACTGGCAGGAACGTTATATCTTCCGCCCGGTTACAAACCAGGCGCGCGACTGCCGGTGATTATGTGGGCCTATCCACGTGAATTCGGCGATCCTGATTCGGCCAGCCAGATCACCGGCTCGCCCAATCGCTTCACCATCGTCAGCGGTTACTCACATCTGTTTCTGCTTCTGTCGGGTTACGCGATTCTGGATAACCCGACCATGCCGATCGTGGGGCCGGGAGAAACTGCCAACGATCATTACGTTGAGCAACTGGTGGCCAGCGCCGAAGCGGCAATCGATAAGGTAGTTGAAATGGGTATCGGCGATCGCGATCGGATCGGTGTCGGCGGGCACAGCTATGGCGCGTTCATGACCGCGAACCTGTTGGCCCACTCGCGTTTGTTCCGGGCCGGCTTTGCCGAGAGCGGCGCCTACAATCGTTCGCTGACGCCGTTTGGTTTTCAGAGTGAGCGGCGGACTTTTTGGGAAGTGCCCGATCTCTACGCGAAGATGTCGCCGTTCTGGTACGCACACGAAATCAAGGATCCGATCCTGCTGATGCACGGCGAAGCAGATGACAACTCGGGCACGTTCCCGATCCAGTCAGAGCGTTTCTACATGGCGCTCAAGGGCCAGGGAGCAACGGTGCGGTATGTGACGCTGCCGTTTGAAGCGCACGGCTACGCGGGACGGGAAACGCTGCTGCACATTCTGGCGGAACGGATTAACTGGTTCGATAAGTACGTAAAGAACGCGCCGCCGCGAGAAAAGCGAAGCCTTGCGACTTCGCAGTAATTCCTTCAGAAGACTCCTCATAAGGAACTCGATAACGCTCTTTGAAGCAGGTGCGGCAGAGTAATGTGCTCTTGCTTTGGTTAAGAAGTTTGGTTAAGAAGTTCTTGACTTCGTTAGAGGACAGTAGTAGAAAGCGCCTATCAACTGGCTCCTTCGCAGGTTTCAACGGATGCCATGCGATCCTGCCTAAGTCCCTAACGGTTCTTAACGAAAGGGGATGTCTCATGAACTCTCGACGGACACTTTCGCTCTACTAATAAGAATTCTGTTTGCCTTGCTCGTTATCGCTGGTGCGCTTGCGCTCTTAGGAAGAGCGAGATCAGGTCCGGTCGCAGCCCAAGGCACACAAACGGTACCCGCAACAGAGAGGTTGCTTGAAAACCGGGTGCCGGAGCACCTTCCTATAAGAGTCAAAATCAAACGAGAGAAGGAGAAACTTTTCAGAGATCTTGACAACGACAATTGGGCTCGGGATCTAGAGGTTGAAGTCAAGAACGTCGGCGACAAGCCGATCTACTCTCTTTACTTTCAGCTTCATGTTCCTGAAGCAAAGATAGCGAACGGTTATCAGAGCTTCGGGATTGCTTATGGAAGAAGCTGCGCTGTCTAAGTGGGAAGAGAGGCCCACACCTGAAGATGTTCCGATCAAGCCAGGCGAGACTATTATCCTGAAAATTGAAGACACCCAACTGCGTGGCTGGGATGGGGCGAGAGGGGCGGGTCTAGTTCCGAGCCGCATACATGGCGTCAGACTCGTGTTCCAAGATCTGAGTTTCGGCGACGGTACCGGTTTCGACGGAGGCACAGGCGCTCCCTGGCCCAGACCTGGCAACAATAAGAAGAGTTCCTATTTGTGGCCGCGGAACAGCTACGGAAGAGGATTTAAAGCTGCTGCCGCAACAGACTAGCGGGTGCTGGCTTTAGCCTAAGAAGTTCTTGACTTCGTTAAAGGACAGTAGTACAAACCGTCTATCAACCGGCTCCTTCGCAGGTTTCAATGGATGCGTTGCGATCTTGCCTAAGTCCCTAGATTCTTAGCAAAGGGGGATTCCCTCATGAACTCTCGACGAAAGCCCGCCGCTCTTGTTGCCCGATTTCTGTTTGCCTTGCTGGTGCTCGCCGTTGCATCTGTGCTTTTGATCAGGGGGACATCACATCCGGCCACGGCCCAAGCCCCCGAAAAGACGGTTCTCGCAACAAGGAGGTTACTTGAGAACCGCGTCCCAGAACACCTTCCGATAAGAGTTAAGATTAAGCGAGACAAGGAGAAACTGTTCCGCGATCTTGATAACGAGAATTGGGCTCGTGATCTAGAGCTGGAAGTGAAGAACACCGGTGACAAACCGATATATAGTATGTTCTTTTATCTTCTCGTGCCTGAAGCGAAAATCGGCAACAGTTACCAGGCTTTCAGCATTTTTTATGGGAGATTTGTTAACTGGGAAAAGAGGCCGACGTCGGAAGATGCTCCAATCAAACCGGAGAGACCGTTGTTCTGAAGATTGAAGACACCGGAATACTTGGCTGGGATGTTGCAAGACAGAAGGGTCTTGTGCCCAACCGCATACATGGAGTTAGACTAATCTTCCAAGACCTCAGTTTCGGTGACGGCACGGGTTTCGACGGTACGTCGGGCGCTCCCTGGCCCAGACTTGGGAGCAAGAACGGGTCGACATCTCTGGCACGAAAGGAGACTTCCTCATGAATGCTTCACTCAAGGTTGGTCTGTTTGTCAGAATTCTATTTGCCCTAGCCGTTCTCGCAGCGGTGTCTGCCCTTTTGATCAATGCGACATCAGATCCGGCCACGGCCCAGTCGCCGGAAAAGACTTCGCAGTCGCCAAACTTCAGGCTCCTTGAGAACAGAATCTCAGAACAGGTTCCGATCAAAGTTAGGATTCGACGGGAAAAGGAAAAGGGTTTCAGGGATCTTGAGAACGAGAATTGGGCTCGCGACCTCGAAATCGAAGTCAAGAACACCGGGGACAAGCCGATCTATGCTCTTTACTTTCATCTTCTTGTTCCTGAAGCAAAGATTCAGACAGACTATCAGAGCTTCGGAATTGTCTTTGGGAGAGTTGGCCTATCTAAATGGGAAGAGAGGCCCACGCCGGAAGACGTTCCGATCAAACCAGGTGAGACTATTATTCTGAAGATTGAAGAAACTCAATTGCGCGGCTGGGACCAGGCTCGAGGGTTGGGTTTAGTGCCGAAAAAGATATATGGAGTGAGGCTTGTACTTCAGGACCTGAGCTTTGGCGACGGCACGGGTTTTGACGGAGGCGCTCCCTGGCCGAGACCAGGAAGCAAAAAGGGGTCGGCATCTGTTCCAAAAAAGGAGATTGCCTCATGAATTCTTCACACAAACTCTCTATACTTGTCAGAATTCTATTTGCGCTAGTCGTTCTCGCAACTGCGTCTGCCCTTTTGATCAATGAGACATCAGATCCGGCCAAGGCCCAGTCGCCGGAAAAGACTTCGCAGTCGCCAAACTTTAGACTACTTGAGAACAGAACTCCGGCGCACCTTCCGATCAAAGTTAAGATCAAGCGAGAGAAGGAAAAGACTTTCCGCGATCTTGACAACGAGAATTGGGCCCGCGATCTGGAACTCGAAGTTAAGAACACCGGCGACAAGCCGATATATTGGCTTTTCTTTTATCTTCTCGTGCCCGAAGCGAAGATTGCGGATAGTTACCAGGGTTTCAGCATTTTCTATGGGAAAGTTCCTCTATCTAAGTGGGAAGAAAGGCCGACGCCGGAAGATGTTCCGATTAAACCTGGCGAGACCGTTGTTCTTAAGATTGAAGACACCGGAATACTTGGCTGGGATGATGCACGAAAGAAAGGGCTTGTGCCCCACCGCATACATGGAGTTAGATTAATTTTCCAAGATCTTAGTTTTGGTGACGGTACGGGTTTCGAGGGTACGTCGGGCGCTCCCTGGCCAAGACCTGGGGGCACGAACCCACAGGGAGCTTGTTTGCAGCCGCCAAGCGGCTACGGAAACAGACTTGAGCGGGCGTTCGGTCCTGCCGAATCGAGTACCACACAAAACAATTGGACTCAATTACATGCCGGCAATTTTCAGCCGGCATCTTTTTTTCCTCAAGAGTCTACAGGTCTGTTTGCTCTCAGTTCGATCGACTCCACCTTTCCGGCATTAGATTGCAACTGCGCGAACGATTCCTGCCGATATGGATCATGGCGGTTTATCGACTCCAACGCGACTAACGAACATTGTTACCAATGTGGGACCTTCCAGGATTTCAGTGAAACTGCTTGTTTCAACGCCGGCCACTGTTATTTCGTGGACTATATAAACAGATGGTGCTCTAGCGCGGGCGGTTTTTACTGTGTGATCCCTATCATTAACGACTGCGCGGCGAATGCACCGTCATCATCGAATTGTCAAGGTAGTCCTCCGAATTCAGACTGCAAGTGTGTCTTTAGCGGTGATATTTACGATTGGGATTGCCAAAGCCACTGTGGCCCGGGAACCGTCTACGCGGATTTCAATCAGTATCCGGGAACGGGATGTCCGCCCTATGCGTCGAACGCGTCGGTAGGGGGCAATTCTTCAAATTGCTGCCAGTGCAACCAAACCAATCACGATTGCGGTTCAGACTGCCAGTGGGATGAGGCACTCTGCAATTGTTTTGACGAGATTTACCAGCCTTGCAATGGGTGTTTCGAAGATTACACACCATGTCCCGTTGATGAATGCTGCTCCGGCAACTGTGATAACAGCACAGGAATATGCCTACCCGGGGACGATGACGGCGGTGGCTGTGGTGAGTGGGGAGAGGGCTCTTTATGCTATGGCGAGAACGACTGTGAGTGCCGTCTTGAGTGCAACACGAATTTTGGGTGGCCTGGAACCTGCGAGTGGCCCTCCTGTCCGATCCTTATTGACGTAAACGGCGACGGTTTTCAGATGACTAATGCCGTCCACGGAGTAGCGTTTGATTTCAAAGGCACTGGCACGCCGCAACAACTGTCATGGACCGCTACGGGTTCAGACGATGCCTGGCTGGTCCTCGACCGCAATGGCAATGGCACGATTGACAATGGAAAAGAGCTGTTCGGAAACCTCACTCCGCAATCGCGTGCGCCTGCAGGCGACAGGAGAAATGGATTCTTGGCGTTGGCTCTGTACGACAAGCCCGTGCTTGGCGGCAACGGGGATGGTGTGATTGACAGGCGCGATAAAGTCTTTACGAGATTGCGGCTCTGGCAAGACGTTAACCATAACGGCATTTCCGAACCAAGAGAGCTACATGCATTGCCCGAACTGGGCCTCGAATCGATCTCGCTTGATTACAAGGAGTCGAAGCAGACGGATCAATATGGAAATCGCTTCCGTTATCGCGCGAAGGTGGGTGACGCGAAGCACTCGAAAGTCGGACGCTGGGCTTGGGATTTGTTTCTACTTACCCAGAGCAGCCAATCTAAAGCAACCAGTCGCTCAAGCTTTGAGATGTTGTCCCAGTCGAACGATCGATTTCTCTCTTCCTTCTTCGCACTACTGAAGGGCTTTGAGCCACCAGCAGTCAAGCCTCCAGCCTCCCTCGTTGGCGCGAGGGTTTCACTACGTGGAATCGACTGGGCGAAAAACGGCCAAACGCTCGTCATGGCGCTGAAGGAGAACTGTCACTTCTGCGCTGATAGTGCCGAGTTCTACCGCCGGCTTGATAATGATGGCGCAGTGCGAAAGAAGACTAGGTTTATCGCCGCGCTGCCCGGATCGCTGCCCGACAGTCAGGTCTATCTCAACCTTGAAAATGTTGATGTGGATGAGATCAGACAAACCGACTTGCAACTAATTGGTGTTCGAGGGACGCCCACGTTGCTGTTGGTCAACAACAAAGGAGTGATAACTCAGACCTGGGTCGGCAAATTGTCACCCGAACGCGAAAGCGAGGTGATTAGCGCCTTGCGCCGCTGACATGCTGGCCCACTGCGTATCTTTCTCACTTCAAAAGTCAACCGCGTGTCTCGGCCATATTCATCGTGAGGCGCTTGCGCTGCGCTCTTGCCATCGGCTGCGCTTGCCTTCTGATTCTTCGAGTTGCGTCATCACTTCATTCAGCGTCTTACCACCAAGCTGTCGCATCTTCAAATAGAGCAGGCGCTTAGGATCTACGTATTGTTACTTTGATCCAAATTGCCACTCGCGCTACGCTTGCCGCCGCATTCCAAGAGAGTTTCTGCCTAGGTTCGGCTGTGAGGAGTGTTAACACTGGTCAGGCGCGTGCGCATGCGTTGTTGCCACTTGCTCCGCGCGCCTTCCTCTTCGAACTGGGCCATCACGTCATTCAACGTCTCACCACCAAACTGTCGCATCTTCAAATAAAGCAGCGCCGGCACAATGGACATTAGCGGCAGGACAAAGATATTCACCAGTTGCGTCAACGGTGAGAATGCCTTGACGTGGACGCCTTTCCCTTTGCTGGTTGACCCGATCAAGGCCCCGACAATCGAGCCGACTATTGCCGGCACTAAAAACTGAAACAGCATAGCCAGGATGATGGTGCGCCAGGAACGCGCCGCCAGCGCGCGCGCGCGCATCAGCGCTGCTTTCTTTTCCAATCCCTCCATCAGCACCACCGGCCCCCACAGCGAGTAGCGCACCATCATTACGAGTCCCGGAATTACAAACAAAATGAAGCCAATACAAATACGGAGCATATACCGGATGGCGGTCTTTACGAACGGTCGCCAGCGTCGTCGCAAAACGGCGAAGGCTGGACGCAGCTCAACCGGTTTGAGGGGCGCTACAGCCAGTTGAGTGACAATGATCGCGGTGACGCTGGAAATGATGATGGGAGTTACCATGCTGGCCACTACTTGCAATAAACCGATCGGGATCGCCAGAGCGATCGTTGCCACTTTACTGATTCGCGGCTCCGCCAGTCGCAGCGCGATCGTCATCAGGATTACGGCAATTACCGGAAGGTGCGCCAGCAGCGACAGCTTAAAAAATTTTGGAAAGTATTCACTATAGAGAGCGAAGGCGCGGCGGTAAAGCGTCCCCAGTCCATCGGCATTCGCGCGCATCGCGTTGGCAAAACCGACTGCCGTTTGGGGTCGCGCGGCCGGATCTTTCTCCAGGGCCGACATGATCAGACGCGACACTCGCTTGGGCAACTTCCCATCGTGCTCTCGTAAAGGTGTCGGCTGACTCTCATTGTGAGCGCGCATGACCGAAGTCGTGTCACCAGTAAATGGTGGAGTCCCCGACAGCATCTGATAAGCGATGATGCCCAGGCTATAGATGTCAGAGCGAGCGTCCAGGGCTTCGCCCCGGCATTGTTCGGGCGACATGTACAGCGGTGTTCCCAGAATCGCGCCGACACGCGTCAAGCCCGAAGTAGCCGCCGTCGACGACTGGTTAGTCGTTCGATGTTCCGGGCCCGCAGCGGCAGCCGTGTTCTGCGCCGCTCCTGCGAACAGGCGCGTCTGGTCGCCATCGTCGACGGCTTGGGTCGCGCGGGCATTGTGTTGGCCCAACTGGGTGCTTCGCACGTCGTCTTTGATCAAACGCGTGCTTTGCGCGTCCTCCTCATCTTTAGCGGTCGGCTGAATCAAGGTTTCTGACTCGAGGTGGCTGATCCTGCCGAGCGGAACTCGGGTCAGTTCCAGTTCGGAAGCACCCACGGCAGCCGTTGCCGCAAGTGGCGACTCAGAGAAGTGGATGGTGGGTGTTTCGTCGGCGCTTTCACTAAGCGGACTAAGGGGAGGACTAACGGGCGTTCCTTCCAGGGCGGCATTGCCTACTTCACCAAGTTTCGCGATACCGAAGTCGAGCACCTTGACCCGATAACCACCGAGGCCGTTTGGTTCCAGCCAGATGTTGTCAGGTTTCAGATCCCGGTGAATGACGCCTTGCTGATGCGCCTCGTGCACCGCCGAGCAAACCTGTTCGAGAATGTCGACCACCCAGTAGAGCGGCAGACGCTGCTCTTCAGCGAGCACATCGCTGAGCGTGCAACCATCAAGATACTCCATGACGAGATAGGCCACGCTCTCTTTGCCCACCCGAGCAAAACCAAAGTCAGTCACGTCGACTACGTTCGGATGTCTGAGGCGGCCCGCCGCTCGCGCTTCGCGCTTGAAGCGTTCGACGAACTCTTCGTTGCGCATAAACTGCGGAGTGATCAGTTTCAGGGCGACGTAACGTTCCGTGCCGAGATGTGTAGCCAGATAGACTGCCCCCATGCCGCCCTGCCCGAGCAGACGTTCGAGGCGGTACTTCTCGTCAAGAGTTTGACCGATGTAACGATCGCGGGTGTTCATGGCTACCTTTTTTCGGAGCGCGGACATCCTGTCCGCACAGCGTGCGCAGCGCGCTCAGAGTTTCGCGCTTCGCGCTCAGGCGGACAGGATGTCCGCGCTCCGTTCACTCCCAGACTAATCCCAACGGGCCTCGTGCCAGCTTCGCTTGCGAAGCTTTTCATCGGTCCAAAAATTCTTAAGTAGCTCGACGTGCGCACCGCTTTCGGTTTCTGTAGGTAGCAGCACGGTCACGACGTCGTAACGATACGGCGCACTCATCAGACCGAGCAGTCTGCGGTAGCCGCGAGCTGCCCGCGCAATCTGCCTGCGCTTGCGCAGGTCGACATTAGCCTGCGGGGCAGTGAATTCATCCGACGCGCGGGTCTTCACTTCGATAAAGCACAGCGTCGGGCCGTCATAAGCCACCACGTCAATTTCGGCACTGACCAGCACGTCCCGCGTATTGCGGCCGATCGGCACGCTGAAGTTTGCCGCCACGATGCGATAGCCTGAGTGCTCGAGGTGTTCGATGGCCAGCGCTTCGCCGCGACGGCCCAGCTCAAAATGCGGAGGCCGCGAAGTCATGCCTCGCCCCGATGCGCGCGTGACAAACAACCTCATCGTTACGTCTACTCGGTGGCTGCGGTTTCTTTCCGCGGCGCTTTCTTTGGCGTGCTCTCTACCGCGACGACCGGCTTCGAGACGCTCTTGCTTCGCTTGGGTCGACGACGCCCGAAAGTTCCGCGATGGATCTTGCCGCGCCGCGAACGCTGATCACCTTTGCCCATATAACGACGCTCCTTGTGACTGGTTTTGAAAGTTCTAAGTATCGTTTGACGGAAGGCCTTCACTTTTACGCTGAACCCCAATTAGAAGTCAACGACTTTCGGGTGAAGCTCCCGTTTCAGAACGAGTTTTTTCCTTTAGCTTAAGCGGGAGAATCCATCTTTATCTTTGGTGATCCTGCAAATCCCGGGCAAACTCCTGCAGTTCAGTTAGATTTAGATCTGAGAGGGCCCAAAAGTTCATGCCCGCATTCGTCCAATGGATCAGATTGTAGCCCTGTCGGACCGAAGCCCGTTCTGTTGCATTCGGGCCCGTAGCGGATGGCCAAACGAAAAGATTAATCAGATGTTGACGGCGTTGATAGACCAGCGCTGCGACCGGACGATCCACGTAATCCAGCCGCCCGCCCACCAGAGTAAAGCCCTGTTGAGTGAGATCTCTTACGGGCGGCGAGAAATCCAACTTACCGTCAAACCAGGGCTTGACCGTGTGCTGATCCGATGTCACGACGTCGGTCAGATGGCCGGGCATTAGCGAGCGAATATGACCGGCGACTACCTCCTGGGCCATCAGTTCATCTGCCGGCTGATCTCTGCGGAACATTGTCAGACTAAGGATAAGAACCAATAGACAGACCAGCGCGACCGCGGCAATCAGCCAGCGCCAGGACGTCGCGAGGGGCCGGCTGTCGGCGCGAGCCTCTCGGCGTACGGCTGAACGTACACGATTCTCAAATCCAGAGGCAGGCTCGAAGCGAAAGGCGCTATTTCTCGTCGCTGCTTGAAGGGCGCGCAAGCTTTCAAAATTCTGCGCGCAGGTATTGCAGCCGCGCAGGTGCTCGACGACCTCGATGTTTCTCACCAGATCCAATTCACCGTCGAGGTAGGCGTGAATCAGCCCAATGGTTTCCTGACAGCTCACTTTGAATCTCCTTTGTTCATCCGCGTAGCAAGTTGCCGTTGCAGACGGCTGCGTGCGCGCGCCAATCGCGACATTACTGTCCCGATGGGAATGTCGGCGATCGTGGCGATCTCTTTGTAGGAGAGATCTTCGAACTCGCGGAGCACGACAACCTCGCGAAACTCAATGGGCAAGTCATCCAGGGCCCCTCGCAATGCTTCTGTGTCCTCGGTCCGGATCAGGAAGGCTTCAGGATCCAGGCCACCGCTTTCGATCAGATCGATCTCATCATTAATCGGCTCGGCCAGTTCGCGCGATCGGTTTTTTTGGAGCCAGTTGTAGGAAGTGTTGCGGACGATCGTCAGCAGCCAGGCACGGCTGTCGCCTCCATGATAGCCGGCGAAGAAGCGAAAAGCCCGCAGGTAAGCTTCCTGCACGACGTCCTCGGCGTCGGCCCGGTTTCGCAAGAGCCAAACCGCTAAATTATAGGCCGCGCGCAGATGCGGCAAGACCGTTTGTTCAAAACGCGTGACCTTGCTGTCTCCCAATCAATTGCCTCGCTTCTTGAACAGTGGTCTTTCTACTAAGACCGCTGCCATCGCTTTTTTATTCCCGGGCAACAAACCGCGCGAGTTCGGGAATATTTACACGAACGAACGGGTCTGTACAGTCGGACATCTGTTACCAGAGGAGAGTACAAATGAATAAGTTGATTGAGTGGTTTCTAAATCCGCCGGTGGAAGGGCCACGCGCCACCGTCTTGATTCGGTTAATGGCGGGGTCCGTTTTCGTGTGGGAGGGTTTGATGAAGTTCGTATTCCCAAATCAGGGGGTGGGACGTTTTACGAAACTCGGTTTTCCGGCGCCACACTTTACGGCCACGGCAGACGCCTGGCTCGAGATTATCGGCGGTACTCTGTTATTGGCGGGTTTCTTGACGCGTCCGATTGCGGTTCCGTTCATCATCGAGATGTTGGTGGCGATGGCTTCGACCAAAATTCCTTTGTACCTGGGAACCTCGCCGTTGCCACTGCCGCCGGTCCCACCGCAGATCGGATTCTGGGCGGTATTGCACGAAATTCGTTCCGAATACGCGCAACTGCTGACCGTGAGCTTCCTGTTTCTTGCGGGACCGGGCCAGTGGTCACTCGATGCGCTGCTCGCGCGAGGGAAAAGAAAGGTCAGTCGAGGTTGGCGGAGCACCGAACCTTTACCCAAGCTTGGTCCTGAGCCCATAAGATGAACGGACCCGGACCAGCGCGGGACGAGATCACTTCTTCATCAGCTCAAGCACTGCCGCGGTCATTCCTTTGATCCCGGTGCGCAGAGTTGGTTCCGGCAGTGGCTCGAACAAACTCGAATGCAGCGACGGCAGCGGCTTACCGGATTGTTTGGCCGCTTCGACTCTCGCCGGCTCGACGGCGCCCAGCCAGAACATGAATGCCGGAATCTGGTGATCGAGACTGAAATAACCAAAGTCTTCACTGACCATTAGCGGTTGCGCCTTAATGACATTGTCGTTTCCAATCGTCCTTCCGATCGCCGCGGCGATCCGTTCGCTTAATGCCGGATCATTGTAAGTCGCCGGCGAGTTCTCGCTTTCGATCACTTTGAGTATCGGTGCTCGATCTTCCGGAACACCCGCGGCCAGAGCCATTCCCTTCGCGATGCGCTCGATCGAAGCCAGGATCTGCTGGCGCACTTCTTCTTTGTACGTGCGAATTGTGAGTTGCAGCGTTACTTCGTCAGGGATGATATTTCGTTTCGTCCCGCCATGAATCGAGCCAACCGTAATTACCGCCGGGTCGAGGGCAGACTTCTCGCGACTGACGATGGTTTGCAAAGCCACGACTATCTGCGAAGCGAGGACTATCGGATCCTTCGTGGCCTCTGGTCTCGCGCCGTGGCCGCCCAGACCACGAATCACAAGATCGACCGAGGTTGCACTAGCCATCGCATAACCCGGAAACCAGGTGACTGTGCCGGCTGCGACATCGGAACTGTCGTGCAGCGCCAGGGCAAAGTCCGGCTTGGGAAAGCGCGTGTACAAACCATCAGCCAGCATGGCCCCGGCGCCGTTGACCGTTTCCTCCGCAGGCTGTCCGATCATGACCAGCGTCCCGTGCCATTGATCCTTTAAGGCGGCCAGGATCTTCGCCGTACCCAGAAAGGCGGTGATGTGAATGTCGTGGCCACAGGCATGCATCACGCTAACTTCCTGTCCGGCATCGTTTTTTGCCTTCACCGTGCTCGCGTAGGGCAGGCCGGTCTTCTCTTCGACCGGCAGCGCGTCTAGTTCCGTGCGCACCAGAACCGTCGGTCCCGCGCCGTTTTTCATTACCGCCACGACGCCGTAACTGGTCCATTCTGCCTGGGCATACTTGCCCACGCGCTCAGTGACTGTGAAGCCAAGGGCCCGCAGCTGCGACGCCACGAAGGCTGCAGTTTTTTCTTCATGATGCGAAAGCTCAGGCGCGGCGTGCAGCGTTTTGTAAGTGCTGACGAGTTGCGCAATTTCGCGATCGAGCATGCCGTCGATCGACTGCTGAGCGATTGCCGGTGCAGCGAAAAAGACGCCACAGAGTAAAGCGAGAAAGGTCAGTTTCTTCATAGTTTTCCTGGGCTCGAACGGTGGACTGAGTGAGCAAGATACTCTACTCGTCGTTACCACGACAAGCGATTCCGCGGAGAGAGGCGTTTAGAGTGCCAACTTTAGTTGGGCTTTTTTTCAACGGCAACAATCCAGGCGCGACGGGTACTCTGAACGAGGTTCATACCGCCGGATAATCAGGTGCGAAAGCCGAGATTCCAATCCGCGGCGCGGCCAGCATCAATCCGATGATCGTCTTCGCGTCCTCGATTTCGCCGTCGGTGATCATTTGCAAGGCGCGGTCGATCGGCAGCCGAACGACTTCGATCATTTCATCGTCTTCCAAGCGCTGGGCCGTGGCGGTGAGATCGGTCGCGAGATACAGCCACATCTTCTCTTCGCAAAAGCCGGGCGAGACGAAAAACTCAGAGAGCTTTTCCATTCTTCCGGCGACCAAACCCAGCTCTTCTTCCAGTTCACGCGCGGCGCCTTCTTCCGGACGCTCATTGTCGTTCAACGTGCCGGCCGGGAGCTCCAGCAGATAACGCACGGCCGGGTGCCGGTACTGACGCACCAGGGCGATGGTGCCGTCGTCAAAGGCTGGAAGGATGACCGCGCTGCCGGGATGATGAACGACTTCACGTACATAAGTCTTGTCGCCCTCGCGCACCGTGTCTACGGTGACATCGAAGACGCGTCCCGCGAAGACCTTTTTGGAATCCAGAAACTCAGGTGTTGTTGATTCAGACATAATATGTAGAGCAAGTTGTTAACTTGCGGCTTGTGTCACGGGCAGTCTAGTGTCCGAGTCGCCCCTGAGCAACGCCCGAAGGTTCATTTAGGACTTGCTGGACTGCGCCAACCAAATACAGGGATCCTGTCACGCAAATCAGACCAGCCTCCGGGGTTACTTTTTTCGCGAGTTGCACGGCCTCCTTCACGGATGATGCGACCCGCACCCTTGCCTTGTCGAAGTCGGCAGGCACAGCTGATAACAATATTTCGCCGGTGGCGGCCCGAGGGTTATCGAGTTCAGTAAGGATCAGTTCATCAGCTTTCGGAAACAGCATCGCAGCCATCGCGGATAATGCTTTGTCGCGCATCGCTCCAAAGATCATCGTGATGGGTTGTTTGACAAACTCTTCCAGGTAATAGCGCAGGGCGAGGGCGGCCGCCGGATTGTGCGCGCCATCAAAGAGAATTTGCGGTTGGCTGTCCCACAATTCCAAGCGTCCCGGATGCGTGACCGTTTCAACTCCGCGAATGATGGCTTCGTGTTTGATCGTGAAACCGCGTTCGCGCAAAGCCTCGGCCAGAGCAATCGCTGTCGAGACGTTTTCGATCTGGTGCCGGCCGCGCAAACCCGTCGAGATGCTTTCGTAGCGCGCCCGCTCAACGTATCGCGGTTTGACGCCGACCGATTCACACCTATCAAGAATCACTTCGAGAGCATCTTCCTTTTGCGGAGCAACGATCGCAGTCACGCCGCGCCGAATGATTGCCGCTTTCTCTGCGGCGATTTCCGCCAGGGTGTGTCCCAGATACTCCTCATGATCCTTTGCAATCGCAGTGATCGCGACAATCTCGGCCCCAGCGGCGGTGGTTGAATCAAGCCGTCCGCCGAGCCCGGTCTCGAGAATTGCCAGATCGACTTTCGCTTCGCGAAACGCGAGCAGGGCAATCGCGGTCACGTGCTCGAAAAAGGTCGGCAGCGTCTCCAGCCGGCCTTGCTTCACCAATTCTTCCGCGGTTCGTTTGACTTGCAAAGTAAGTCTCGCAAAGTCTGTCTCGGAAACTTCCTTTCCCGCAATTTTGATCCGTTCAGTTATTGAAATCAGATGCGGTGAAGTGAAGAGCCCGATGCGGATTCCCGCGGCGCGGCAGATCGAATCGAGCGTCACTGCCGTCGAGCCTTTGCCATTGGTACCGGCGATTTGAACTGAAGGAAATTCTTTGTGCGGATCTGCGAGCGCCGTGAGGAGTGTTTCCGTGTTCCGGAGCCCAAGCTTGATGGTGAGGGTCTCGTGACCCAGACTCAATAGATAGGAAAGCGCTTCATCGAAGTTCATCCATCGCCTCTCTGTGCAACCTCTGTGTTCCTCTGTGTCTCTGTGGTGAATGTTCTTCGAAGAATTATCACCACAGAGGCACAGAGAACCACAGAGACTCGCAGAGGTCAATTAGCCGGATGACCCTGAAACTTGAAACTTCAGCCCGGAAAGCTGCGCCGTGCTCTCGCTGGTGATGTCGGGATTCATCATGAAGTTCAAAGCTTTGATGATGTAGGGACGCATCTCGCGCCGGTCGACGATGGCGTCGATCATTCCGTGACTCAGGAGAAACTCGGATCGTTGAAAATCTTTCGGCAGCTTCTGCCGGATCGTCTGTTCGATAACGCGCGGGCCGGCAAAGCCTACCAGAGCTTTCGGCTCGGCGATGATCAAGTCACCCAGCATGGCAAAGCTCGCCGTTACCCCGCCCGTCGTAGGATCGGTCAGCACCGAGATGAAAGGAAGATGCCGCTCTTCCAGGGCCGCCAGCGCCGCGGAAATCTTTGCCATCTGCATCAGCGAGAGCGTGCCTTCCTGCATGCGTGCTCCGCCTGAGGCGGCAACGATGATCACTGCGCCGCGGTCTTTGATGGCGTACTCGATCAGTCGCGTGATTTTCTCGCCCACGGCCGAACCCATCGAGCCGCCGATGAAATTCATGTCCATCGCGCCGCCATACACTCGATGGCCGCCGACTTTTCCGCGCGCAGTGATGACTGCTTCGGGCAGGCCCGTGGCCCGCTGTGCCTGCGCGATGCGATTGACGTAGGGCTTGCTGTCCACAAATTCCAGCGGATCGGTCGAGACCACGTCGGCGTCCAACTCTTCGCAATAACCATCGTCAAAAAGTTTCTCCAGCCGATCGTAAGCGCCGAGCCGGAAATGATAACCACAGTGGACGCACACCTGGAGCGCCTCTTCCAGTTCTTTCTTGTAAAGGTGCTCGCCGCACTCTTCGCAGCGCACAAAGACATTCTCAGTCCGGACGACGCGCTCAGAGTCGCGCACCGGCTCGATCTTGCCTTTCTTTTTACGAAACCAGGGCATATGAAAAAATCGAAGTCAGAAGTCAGAGACCAGAAGTCAGCGCCTAACTTAACAATAGAAACTCACAGTTTGGAGTTGATGGGAAAAAGGGTAGCACACGACAAGAGGAAGGCCAATGGGACCGCCATCATTTGCCTAATCGGCAGCTATTCGAGAGTGCTTTCGTACTTTTGAAGTACTGACGTGACCAGTTTCGGCGAGAGGTGGAAGGTAGTCTGCTGAAGTCGACCGATCGCGTTCCTGAGATTCAACAGGCCGCACTCATGGGCGAAAGCGAGCACGCCAATCGTGCCGATTACTTTCAGCTTGCGCTTTTCCGCTTCACCACGTCCACGACGCTCGTCGATGAGCACCGCGTCAGCCTGAAGATGCAGAGCCAACGAGATCGCATCGCGTTCACCTGCATGAAGACCCGCCAGGTCTGAATCCAGCGATCTGGTTTCGGACAGAATCTCAAGCCCGTCTGGAGGATTTAGAATCCAGTGCGCACGGCCTCAGGCGTTTCCGCAGCTTGCAGTTCCTCGCACACTGATTGAGGAATGCTTACTCGCTCATAAAGTCGCGGCAGCACATTAATCTCGTCAAGTAGGATTAGATAATTAAGAGGCGAAGTGTTCGAGACAACCATTACGTTCGGGAGAGCTGGCGGGACGTTTCAAGATCGCGCTCAAGATCTGATTCGGTGTAGTCAAGATAAGCGCCGGCTTGCTTAAGAAAGGCGTCTGTCTCCCAACGAGAAGCGAAGCCCAGCATCCTTTGCACCTCAGCGTGAGTCAACTTGCCGCTGCGATAGCCTTCCGCCGCTAACGCCTCTAAGGCAACGCGCGAGAGTTCATCTTGCCGGCCGAAGCGGCTCGCAATGTCTTCCGGTAGTTCGAGAGCAACGTGTGTCATCTGTGAATCGAAGGGTAACACAAAGCGGAGGGGGCATGAAGGCGGAGCCACGTGTGGATTGGCAACGCATTAGGTACACTCTCGACCCTGGAGGCTTTCAGACAATGCGATTAACCAAACAGCCGATCCATCGATTTGTCGTAGTTTTCCTTCTGCTTTTCGGCCTGTCATCTTCACCGCTGGCGATTCGAGGCCAGTCGAAAGACTTTCGGCTGACGGACGAGGTGCAAAAGGCCGTGAATGGAATCTCGCCCGCCTCGATGCGCGAGCACTTGAAATTCATCGCGTCTGATGAACTCCAGGGCAGGAACACCCCATCTACGGGACTCGACCGCGCGGCCGACTACATCGCTGCACAGTTTAAGAAAGCCGGCCTGGAAGCGCCCGGCGATGACGGATACTTTCAGACCGCGAACTGGGTACAGCCGGTGCGCAATCCGCGGAGTTTTTCTCTTTCGATCCGGTCGGGCGGCGAAACTGTCAGCGCAGAACCCGGTCAAGTCAGTTTCCTGTTTCCCGGCGCGCTGAGTTTGCGCGACATACCGGTCGTGAAGATTGACTTCAGCAATACCGCTGCGTATACAGAGCTCAAACCAAGCGACATCGAAGGCAAAGCGGTGATTACTGAGTTGCCCGATCTGCAACGCGCCGAACGTACGCGCCGCGGCGAACTGATGCAGGCCCAGCGCACATTCTTATCCGGGCTGCAGTCAATGAAAGCGGCCCTGGTTCTTTCGATTGATCGAAACGGTGTTGCCGGAACCGGCTTCAGTCCGGGGCGTCTGATCGATCCTGACAATCGACCGCAACCTGGCGCCCAAACGCCGGCCCTGCCGGTGGTTCAGCTTATCGGCCCGAGCGGCGCCAAACTCTTCGATGCCCTCCCGATGGGTGCAACCAGCGCCGTGCTCTCGATCAACGTCGACGCTTCCACCGAGGCGCCCGTCAAATTGCGAAATGTCATTGGCGTTTTGCGCGGCTCAGATCCCGCGTTGCGCGAGACCTACGTGCTGGTGACGGCGCACTATGATCACCTGGGCGTGAATCCCAATGTGGAGGGTCCGGACAAGATCTTCAACGGCGCGAACGATGACGGCAGCGGGACGGTTTCGGTGATCGAGATTGCAACTGCACTGTCCAGGCTAAAACCGCGGCCAAGGCGCTCGATAGTTTTCATGACCGTATTTGGAGAAGAGAAGGGGCTGCTGGGCTCGCGCTACTATGGCCGTCATCCGGTCTTTCCGATTGAGAAGACTGTGGCCGACGTGAACCTCGAGCAGATCGGACGCACTGATGACAGTGAAGGACCGCAGGTCGGTACATGCGCCATGACTGGATTCGATTTTTCGGATGTCGGCGAAATCTTCAAAGCCGCCGGTGACCTGGTCGGGATCAAAGTCTTCAAGCACCCGACGAAGTCAGACACATACTTTGGACGCAGCGATAATCAGGCCCTGGCGGATCAGGGTGTGCCCGCGCACACGCTGAGTGTCGCGTACGAATATCCGGACTATCACAAGGTAGGCGATCACTGGGACAAAGTTGACTATGACAACATGGCGAAAGTTGATCGAATGGTGGCGGTCGGGTTGCTGATGATCGCCAACAGCTCGGTTGAGCCGAGGTGGGATGAAGCAAATCCGAAGACGGCGAGATACGTTAAGGCTTGGCATGATCACCATCAGAAGTAAGCATGAGACCATGAGCCCGTGAAGCGGGCGATTGATACAGAACCGAGAGCGGTAGCGACCGGATCCTAAACTCGATTTCCGAAGATGGTGGAATCGATGACTTGCAAGTGAATGCCAGCATCCGGTCGCTACGGCTCTCGGTTCTGCACCAGGGTGCCTTTTCAGTCGTCCGCTTCAGGGACTTATTGAGTCGTGAGACGCGAAGATCCCAGCGATGAATCGCTGGGCTATTTTCGGTTGTCCGCTGCGCGGACGATTGCCCTCAAAACTCGATCCCTTTTTGCGCCCGAATGCCGGTCTGAAACGGATGCTTCACCTCAGTCATCTCCGTCACAAGGTCGGCGGCTTCGATTAGTTCTTGGGGCGCGTCGCGGCCGGTGACGATGAGGTGCAGGGAAGGTTGGCGTTCGCGAGCGGCGCGGATTTCTTCCAGCACTTCCGCGACGGGCAACATGTCATAGCTCAGCACGTAAACGAGTTCATCAAAGACGAGCATGTCGTAGTCACCACTGCGAAGTTTTTCGACGCAGAGGCTCCAGGTTTCCCGCGCGGTCTGCCGATCCTGTTCAGGGTTCTTTGTGTCCCAGGTAAAGCCGTCGCCCATGGTGTGGACTTCGATGCCCAGCTTTTCGGCCGAGAGGTGTTCGCCATAGCGATCGTTGCGTGACTTCATGAATTGAATCATGCAACAGCTCAGACCCTGCCCGGCGGCGCGCATCATCAGGCCCAGCGCGCACGTGGTTTTGCCTTTGCCGTTACCGGTGTGGACCATGAGGAGGCCGCGTGTCTGCTCCTGATAATCCTCACGACGCCATTTGTATTTCTTTTCTTTGGTAGGCATCTTTTGAGATCGAAGATATTAACGCAAAGGACGCAGAGGTGGTCGCAAAGGGACGCAGAGGAAACTCTTTGCGTTACTTTGCGAAGACCTTTGCGTCCTTGGCGGTTAGTGATCGCGCGCTTCGACGCCCTCCCTCACGGTCGGGCACCTTTCAACGTTCCTTTCGTTGTTTAGCTAGCTTCTTCGCGAGGCGCTCATATCGGCGAGTAAATTGAACCAGCAGAAGCTGCGCGGTTACTGATGAATTGATCCGCCCAGCTCGAGCAAAGCGTCTTACATCAGCAGGAGTTTTACCAATTCCCTCGGCGACAAGTTTGAATGCCGGAATACCGAGTTCTTCCAACTCGCTCAGCGATGACTCCACTTCAGACGGGGCGCCGACCTTAATTGCCGCTAGCACCGCAACAATCTGGACGAACTTCTCATCGTCGCCATCAAGAGCGGCTGCTGCATCACCGCAGGCCGTGAATAGCGGTGGTATGTCTTCTGGTTTCCACTCTTTCACGAGCAGTCGCTGAGCCAGAGGAAGCGTCGTCGATAGTTGCCATGGCGAATCATAATGATAAGTGTCTAACTTGGCGACAAGCGTTCTCGCCCTATTATCGGAGCCAACCAACTGCGGAAACACCGCTCTAGCATGTTCCAATAAACGGTCGTCTTCCGCCCGCTTCTCAGCTGTTGTTTGTGCTAGCCCTAAGCCCGAGGCGAGAAGGAAGCATGTAACGAACTCGGCGATGTGAACCACTCGATGCTTCATGCTTGCGTCCAGCCTAGCCTACTTCAGGGCGTCCTCGGTCACGTCTTTCAAGCCGTTCGCGCGCTCGACGGCGTCGCGCAGCAGCGGCACGATCCGTTTTTCGATCTCGTCCCAGTCACCCCTCAGCGTGCAGCCGGCGGCGTTGCGATGGCCGCCACCGCCAAACTGTTCGGCGATCTTCGCGACGTTAACATCGCCTTTCGAGCGCAGGCTGGTGCGATAGACGCCCGGCGCGCATTCTTTGAAAAGCGCGGTGGCTTCGACTTCGCCCACTGCCAATGGATAGTTAACGAAGCCATCGGCGTCTTCGTCACACGCCCTGGTTCGCTCCTGCATTTCCAGAGTCTGCCGCATCCAGGCGACGTGGCCGCTCTCATCGCGCCGGGCCGTCGACAGCACCTGGCCGAGCAACTCGATCTTGGGCCACTCGTAACTGCCAAAGATTGCTTCGGCGGTCTTGGCGGGTTTGACCCCAATGCGCACGAGCTCTGACGCGATCTTGAAGGTGCGCTCGGTCGTGTTTGAATAATGAAACGACCCGGTGTCGGTCAGCAGCGCGGTATAGACACATTCAGCGATCTCTTTGGTCACGCGGACGCCCGTGGCTTTGCAGAGGTTGTAGATCATCTCGCCCACGGCTGAAGCGGTCGAGTCGATCCAATTGACGGTGCCGAAAAGCTCGGTCGTTGAATGGTGGTCGATGTTAACGACGAATTGCTTTTCGAGATCGATCAAGCCGGGACGGTCGATGTCTGAGCATTCGATGACGAACACGCCATCGTACTCCCGGTCCACCGCGGGCGTCACCCGAATAGCATCAGCGCCCGGAAGTTTCTGATATGAGTGAGGCGCGGAATCGCGCATGATGACCTCGACGTCTTTGTCGAGCGCGCGCAGGAGCCAGCAGAGACCCAGCGAGGAGCCGAGGCTGTCGCCATCGGGGCGAACGTGCGAAGTAATCGCAAAGCGATCCTTGTTTTCAATCAGTTCAACTACTTGACTAAGCATTACTAGACTGCGAATTTCGAATTGCGAATTTCGGATTGAACCGCGAATTCAGTTCGCAATCCGAAATCCGCATTTCATTCCGCATCCTCAATCCTTTCAGGGACGGGTTCAATCTTTTCAAGCAGGGAACTCACGCGTTCCGCTTTCTCTTCCACCGTGTCGCGCACAAAGTGCAGCGCCGGGGTATGCCGCAAGTTCAACGCAAAGCCCAGTTGCTTGCGCACATAAGGCGCCGCGTGTTGCAGGGCTCGCAGGGCGGTCACGTGTTCCTTTTCGTCGCCCTGCACCGTGACGTAAACGCTGGCGTCACGAAGGTCGTCAGCCACGCGAACTTCCGTCACCGTGACTAATATCAAGCGCGGGTCTTCCAATTCGTAACCCACGATCTGCGCAATCTCTTCGCGCAAAGTTTCGGCGATGCGCTCTGGACGATGCATGACAAAATCAGTAGGCAGTAAGCAGTGGGCAGTAGGCGGGAAAAACTAATACATGTTGCCGTCTGCTCCTGCGGTCTGCGCCCTATAACTCCGTCGCGGCTACCTTCTCGATCACGTAAGCCTCAATCTGATCGCCAACCTTGATATCGTTGAAATTCTCCAGGCCGATACCGCATTCAAAGCCTTCGCGCACTTCGGACGCATCGTCCTTAAAGCGGCGCAGCGAAATGATGTTACCTTCCCAGGACACCACGCTATCGCGAATCAAACGCGCGCGCGCATTGCGCTTCATGATTCCGTCAATGACCATGCAACCGGCGACGACCCCAATCTTCGGCACGCGGAAGATTTCGCGGACGGCGGCCTTGCCCAGGATTTTCTCCCGCTCAATCTTATCGAGCATGCCGATCATCGCGGCCTTAATTTCCTCTTCGACCTTGTAAATGATCGAGTGCAGCCGGATATCCACGCTTTCCTGCTTCGCCAGATCGCTGGTGCGAGATTCGGGACGCACGTTGAAGCCGATGATCACGACCGCGGTTGACGCGGAACCCGCTTGAGTTGCCGAAGCCAGCAGAACATCCGACTCAGTGATAGCGCCGACGCCCGAGCGCACAACTTTCACCTTCACGCGTTCGCTCGACATCTTTTGCAAAGTCGATTTCAGGACTTCGACCGAACCCTGCACGTCGGCCTTGAGGACCACGAGCAGTTCCTTGACGTCGGTTTCGCCGAGCGCTTCGATACCGCGCTTGGTGGTTTTAATCAGCGTCCGTTGACGTTCGGCTGCTTGCCGGTGACCTGAGATTTGCTGTGCGCGGGTCACGTCCGCGACCACCTGAAACGTTTCCCCGGCCTGCGGCACGCCCTGCAATCCCAGAACCTCGACCGGGGTTGCGGGACCCGCTTCGGCAACCGCTTCGCCGCGATCATTAAACATCGCGCGCACCTTGCCGAAGATCTGGCCGACGATAAACGGATCGCCGACGCGCAGAGTGCCTTGCTGGACCAGAGCGGTGGCGACTGAACCACGGCCGCGATCGAGTTTGGCTTCCAACACGACCCCGGATGCCAGACGCGTCGTGCTGGCGCGCAGATTCAGAATGTCGGAAGTCAGCAGAATAGTTTCCAGCAGGTTCTCGATGTTCTCACGCTTCTTGGCAGAGACCTGGACCATCTCGGTCTCGCCGCCCCACTCAACCGGATTAAGACCCTGCTGAGACAGTTCCTGTTTGACTCGATCGGGATTCGCGTCGGGCTTGTCGATCTTGTTGATGGCCACGACGATCGGGACGCCGGCTGCGCGCGAGTGTTCGATGGCTTCGATTGTTTGCGGCATGACGCCGTCGTCAGCGGCGACGACCAGCACTACCACGTCGGTGGCTTTCGCTCCCCGGGCACGCATCAGCGTAAACGCCTCGTGGCCGGGAGTGTCGAGGAAGACCACGCGTCGCTTCTCATCCGGATTATCCGGGCTGGGAACCAGCACGCTGTACGCGCCGATGTGTTGAGTAATGCCGCCGGCCTCGCCGCCGGCCACATTCGTCGTACGAATCGCATCGAGCAGGGAAGTCTTTCCATGATCGACGTGACCCATCACCGTGACCACCGGCGCGCGCGGCACTTCCACGTCGTCCGCGTCGGTAGCGACGAGTTCTTCGAATTCTTCCTCGGCAATCATTTCTTCGAAGGGCACAAAAGTGACTTCATAACCGAATCGCTGGCCGAGTTCGGCCGCCACTTCGTCTTCGAGCGCCTGATTGATGGTCGCGAAAACTCCGCGTTGGAGCAGCAGGGCCACCACGTCTTTCGGTTTGATGCCCAGCTTCTCGGCAAACTCCTTCACCGTCGAGCCCTCGACTAAACGCACGGGCTTCAATTCTCCTTCACCGGCGCCCACGTCCATGCGTCCGGCGATCCGCTGTTCCAGCGTGAGCGCTACGGGCGGTGCAATAAGGTCCCGATCGAACCTGCCGCCTTTTCCCTCGCCTGGCCGTTTGCCGCCACGCGTCGATCCGCGTCGCGATCGTCGCCGGCCGGCGTCGGGTGGTGGAATGTATGTCGTTTGCGGCGTTGCGGTCTCGCCGGGCGTGCCGGCGTATTCGACTCGTCCGCGAGGCGATCGCTCGCGGCCTCGCTCCCGCACGGCTGTGGCCGCGACGGCGGCTGCGGTTGGCGGCGGCGCGGGGGCGCGCTCTCCGTGACGAATGCCGGCGTTCAGCGCGGCGGCCGTCGGGCGCAACACCCGAACCTGATGCGCAGGAGGTGGCGGCGTGGCGTCCACTGTTGCCGGCGCTGCGGGAATAGCCTCGGCGCTCGATAGGGCCGGAACAGATTCAATCTCGATTACTGGGGGCGTGATAGTTGGCACCTCAGGCTCGGCCGGTTTTTCGGCGCGCATCGTCGGAGATAGTCTGCGAACTACGCGAGAGGGCGGAGCTTGAGTCACCGTGGCCGGCTCTTCGGCCTCTAATGGTTGGGGCTCGGCGGCCTCGATCGGGGCGGCAATCTCCTCGCTGACTTCCAGCGGTGCTTCTTCGACGACGGGGCGGGCGGCCTTCTTGACGATCTTAACAGCTCGCTTGACGGCGGCGTCCTTCTTGGGAAAGTACTTGTCGCGAATTTTTTCGGCGAGTTCTTTCGAGATCGAATTTGAAGGCACACTGACATCCACACCTTCACGCCGGACCTCTTCGATCAGGCGCTTGGTGTCGATTTTCAGATCTTTAGCGAGATCGTATATGCGAACTTTGGAAGTGACTGCTGACATGCGCTCCTTGCTGCTTGCGAAAAGTGGTTGCCTTCGCCCACCTTCCGCAGGAGCACTTTAAGAGCGCCCTGCTACAGCAGGTGTCGGAGGCGAGGCGTACGTGCCCATGCACGCGCGCTACAAATATTTGGCCGCATCATCGGAAGCATCTCATTGCTTCTCGTCCTTAAAGCTCTCGTCCGTAGCGGCCTTCTCGTCGGATGACGATTCGAGAGCGGAACTTGTTTCGTTTGACGGGGATTCGGCTTCACCTTCTGCGGACGCGGCAACTTCCTCTGCTTCCGCGTCAAACGCTGTGGCCAGATCGGCCGCGCCCAGCGAAGTCACATCCGGAGCCGGTGTGATCACGTCCGGGCGCAGATCGCGTCCGGCATCCTGCAACAACAGTTCGTCCACAGTCATTGGATCGGCTTCGGTAAGAGCTACCGGATCGGCTGAGTATTCAGCTCGAATGGTTTCCTCGGCTGAGAAAGGGATGCCGTGCTCGACCGCTTCGTCATAGCCTGCCGCAGTTGTGTCTTCCGCCGATTCAGCATCGGGCTCCGCGACTTCTGCTTCGGGTGCGGTAGCCACCGCCTCATCTGTAGCTGTCTCGTCTTCAGCGGCCGGGGTCTCGCCTTCGGTTTCGGCCGGTTGCAGACTGCGCTCGCGAATCTCGATCACCGAGCGCGCGGCGGCGAGAATGTTCTCCGCCTCATCGAGACTTACGTCGAGAAAATCAACCAAATCATCGACGCTGGTATTGACCAGCCCGTCAATATCCGTGACGCCGTGCTCGCCGAGCGCTTCAGCCTGTTGCGCCGAGACCACCTGGATCGCGGCCAGGGGCACCGGCGCTCCGGAAGCAATCATCGCGCCCATCTGCTCGGCAACTTCCTTCTTCAATTCTTCTTCGCTGCGAATGTCGATGTTCCAGCCCACCAGCTTGGTCGCCAGGCGCACATTCTGGCCGCGCTTGCCGATCGCCAGGCTGAGCTGATCTTCGTTGACGATCACTTCCATCTGCCGGTTCTCGATGTCCGTGATGCGCACCTGATTCACCTTGGCGGGTGACAGAGAGTTCGCCGCGAATACCGAAGGCTCTTCCGACCATTCGATGATGTCTATCTTCTCTCCGCGCAGCTCGCGAATGATTGCCTGGACGCGCGAACCTTTCATGCCCACGCAAGCCCCGACGGGATCGACGTCACGCTCGTTGGAAACGACGGCGATTTTCGCCCGCTCACCAGGCTCCCGCACGCAGGACTTGATGACCACGGTGCCGTCGTAAATTTCGGGTACTTCCATCTCAAACAAGCGCTCGAGCAATTCCGGCGACGTGCGCGAAACTTCGATTTGCGGACCTTTTGATTCTTTCGAGACGTTGGTGATGACGACGCGAATGCGTTCGCCCTGGTTCCACTGCTCGCCGCGCGATTGCTGAGAGCGGGGCAGGATGGCCTCGAGGTTTCCCAGATCGACAATCATGTTGCCGCGCTCAAAGCGCTTCACGAAACCATTGACGAGTTCGCCGACGCGGTCGATGTATTGTTCGTAAACGTTGGACCGCACCGCATCGCGGACCTTCTGAAACAGAATTTGTTTGGCGGTTTGCGCTGCGATTCGACCCAGTTCTTCCATCGGCATGGGCAGCAGTAAAGCGTCCCCGACTTCAACTTCGTCGCCGCCGAGTTCGCGCGCTTCCTCAATCGAGAGCTCAGTTGAAGGATCGGCCACATCATCGACCACGACTTTCGAAGCCGAAAGTTCGAGGCCGCTTTCCGGACTCCAATCCACTTGGATGTCTTCGCCGCCCTTGAACTGTTTCTTGGCGGCGGCGCGCACGGCTTCCTTGATCGCCTCGACTACCAGTTCGCGATCAATGCCTTGCTCCTGACAAAGCGCTTCGATGTTTTGGGCAATGCTAGTGCTCATTAACTTCTTCTCATCTCGTTTTCGGAACGAGCGCTGTTCTCAATCAATTCCTTATCAAGTTCCTGACGGTCGTGCGCCAACCGAAACTCGCTTTCCACATCCGCTTCCAGATTGGCTTTGACTATGCCATCCAGGGGGATGTCCACCTGGCCGCTGGTGCGATCTGCGACAATCACATTGTCGTCTGCGACTCCCAGGATGCGGCCGCGAAAGTTCCGTTGGCCATTGATGGGCGAGCGCGCCTTGATTTTCGCGTGGCTTCCGGCGAAGCGCTCGTAATCGGCCCGTTTATAAAGCCCACGCTCAAGTCCGGGGGACGAAACTTCCAGAACGTAAGCCGAATGAATAAAGTCTTCGACGTCCAGGACGGTGCTCAATTGATGACTGACTTTCGAGCAATCGTCGTGGGTCACGCCCCCGGGCTTATCAATGAACAGACGCACTACGGGACTGCCTTCGGGGCCGGCGACTTCGGCGTGAACCAGTTCAACTCCGTGGTCGATGGCCGCCTGCTCGGCAATCTCGCGCACCCGCTCTGCAACCGACCGTGGGTCCATGATGGTGGCACAGACTTCAGTCTGTGCTTAAATCCTAGTCAGTCTCACAGACTAAAGTCTGTGCCACTCTCCCCCAAAAGAAAAAGTGGGCCAAAACCCACCGGACACATCCGAAGATCCGAGCAAGCTGTGGATTATACGAGAAGGATCGGGCGGAAGCAAGTTAGCATCAGTGCAGGCAGTTGGGTCGGTTTTTGACGGAGCTTCTGAACATCAGGATTCTTATTTCTCCCTCTCCCATTGGGAGAGGGCTGGGGTGAGGGCGTCAGATACCACGCCTCTCTCCTCAACCTCATTTTGTCGTGGGAACGAGCTTCGCATTCTCTCCAAAGCGCATCGTTCGAACGACATGAGGGCAGATCCATTAGCTCGTCGACAAGCCCTCCCAAAGGGAGAAGGGAGTCCCGCCCCGCGAATCACGGTTTAGTGCTGGGAGCGTAATCTTCGAGCAGTTTTTGCGCCCTGAACCCCGGGCTGATTACGGCGAGTTTTTGGCTCCAATCGTAGCCGCTGAAGACGCCGACAACCTCGCCCTGTTCGTTGTAAACCGGACTGCCGGAAAAGCCGTCGCGCGCGCTAATCTTCACCGACCAGTAGTCGACGCCCCTCAGGCTATAGGCGCCATAGAACGTGCCGTGGCTGATCACCTTGTCGCCGTGCGGCCGAGCGATCAGCATCAGCTTTTCGTCCTTGTTGAGATTCAATTGGAAGGAAGGCGAGCTGGTTTGCTTCGGCGTGCCGCAAACCTCCAGCAGGGCCAGATCGGCATTGACGTCGACTCCTAAAACTTTCGCCTGGCAGCCGTTAGTGTATACGCGGGCTTCGAGATCGTCGGTGCGTGAAAAGCCAAGGGCCAGTTTCTTGGATTCATCCAGGTCGCCGGACACCACGTGATAGGCCGTCATCACCAGGTGATTGCCCACCATGAATCCGGTGGCGTATCCATTGGGGCCCCAGTTGAGAAAGGAAATCACGCGTTGCAGAGCGTTCGGATTCTTCTTTGTGAACTCAAGGTCCAAAGATATGGTATTGCGTTCGTGCTGCTTGACCAGTTCTGAGGAGTTCTTTCCCAAAGCCTGGGCCGCGAGCAAACTGAGGGTTAGCGCCACGAACACTAAACTGCAAAGCTGTCTTTTCATCCGAGCCTCCTTGAAGGGAAAACGAAGGGTCACCAAGAGAAAACGAAGCGATCACAATTCGCACGACCACGATGGCCGGGCGTCGTCAAAGAACTGTTTCGGAATGGGAGTCCCGCGTATCTCAACGCAAGAGGTTCCCGGGCAAAGTAACTTGTCGCTGAATCGGACGCGTCCGCGATCCGGAGCCACACCGAGCTGTTGGGCGCTGGCTGCGGAGGCTGACGCCTCCAGGATGGCCCACCTTTTCTATCACAGAAGGGCCAACTTTGGAAGAAGTTTCCAGCATCCCGAAGTGCGATGCTCCGCCCTCAAAGCTGATCCTCCGAACATCCCGGTTGATACTCAGCAGACCACGGTTGGTACTGAGAGGACCACGGTTGATGCTCAGCAGACCACAGTTGGTACTCAGAGGGCCACGGTTGATGCTCAGCAGACCACGGTTGGTGCTCAGAGGACCACGGTTGATGCTCAGAGGACCACGGTTGATGCTCAGCAAACCACGGTTGATGCTCAGCAGACCACGGTTGGTGCTCAGAGGACCACGGTTGATCTGCCGAGCATTATCGCACGTTTGCGCAACTTCAGCTATTGCAACAGTTAATTTCTGGAGGAGCGTTTCTCATGGAGTCCGGGGTGTCCCAGAGTTCGGCTGGGCTGAACTCAATTTAACTTACGAGCCAGTGGTCAACTAGCAGGCTAGATCTGGCGGCATCCTGAGTCGGATCACCCCGCCAGCCTTTTTTTTACAGTTTCGCTGACGATGCGGCCATCGGGATTCTTGCCCGTCAGGAGCACCATCGTGGCCTTCATCACGGCGCCCATCTCCTTGATCGAGGTGGCGCCGGTCTCCGCTATCGCCGCCGCGACGGCTTGTTCAATCTCTGCGGGTGTGGCGGCTTGAGGCAGGTACCCTTCGATGACCGCGATCTCAGCGGTCTCCTTATCCACGAGTTCCTGGCGACCGGCCTTCTGGTATTGCTCGACCGAATCGCGTCGCTGCTTCACCTGCGAGCGCAGCAGCTTCGACAACTCTTCATCGTCCAGCTCGCCGCCCTTCTCGATCTCGCGGTAACTAATTGCCGATTTCAACAGGCGCAGGGTCGAGGTGCGCGCGGCGTCTTTGGCCTTCATGGCCGCGGTCATGTCGCCGATGATTTGTTCTTTCAGACTCATCTTTTCTCTCTCGCTTTAAATGTCTGACAACTTCAGTTCGTCGTTAATCGTAACTGCTACTCCAGAGAACCACACGCGACCGGCAGATGGAGATACTAACCGGACCTTCACGCAGCCGGCAGCCTGGCTTTACGGTTTGAGCGCGCCAGGTATTCCCGCAGATAGCGTCCGGTGTGCGACTGTTTCGCCTTCATTATTTCTTCCGGCGTCCCGGTCGCGACTACATACCCGCCGGCATCTCCGCCTTCCGGCCCTAAATCAATTATGTAATCGGCAGTCTTGATCACATCGAGGTTGTGTTCGATTACCAGCAGCGATCCGCCGGCGTCAATCAGCGCGCGGAACGCGGCGAGCAGTTTGTTGATGTCGTCAAAGTGCAGCCCCGTGGTGGGTTCGTCGAAGATGTAAAGCGTGCGCGCGCCGGCGCGTTTTGCCAGATGCGACGCCAGTTTTACTCTTTGCGCTTCGCCGCCTGAAAGCGTCGTCGCCGATTGCCCAAGGCGGAGATAACCCAAGCCCACTTCATCCATCACGCGCAGCTTGTTTACGATCTTCGTTATGTCCCGAAAGAAGGTGAGCGCTTCACGGATGGTCATGTTCAGCACGTCGTGAATGTTCTTGCCGCGATAACGAACGTCGAGAATTTGTTGCTTGAAGCGCGTGCCTTTGCACTCTTCGCAAATCAACTCGACGTCGGCGAGAAACTGCATCTCGACGGTCACAGTGCCATCGCCCTGGCAAACTTCGCAGCGCCCACCGGGCACGTTGAATGAAAAGTGTGAGGGATCGAATCCGTGGGCCTGAGCTTCGCGCGTGTTGGCGAAGGTTTCGCGAATTGCGTCGTAGACCTTGATGTAGGTCACCGGATTCGAACGCGGCGTGCGGCCGATCGGCGACTGGTCCACCAGAATCACTTCGTCAATGTGTTGCGCGCCTTCGAGCTTCTGAAAAGCACCGACGTGGCCCTGCCAATCGCCGCTCTGCTTTTTCAAACCGGCGTAAATGCAGTCGTGAATCAACGTCGATTTTCCCGAGCCGCTGACTCCGGTGACGCAAACCAGCATGTCGAGCGGAATATCGACATTGATATTTTTCAGATTGTGCTCGCCGGCTCCACGGACCTTGAGTCGCTTGAGTTGCAAAGGCCGGCGATGCTTAGGCTCCTTAATCTCAGACTCGCCGCGGAGATAGCGTCCGGTCAACGATTGCGAATTCCTGATCAACCCCGGAAAGTCGCCTTCGTACATCAGACGCCCGCCGAGTTCGCCGGCCGCCGGCCCGATATCCAGAATGTGATCGGCGGCGCGCATCATGTCGGCGTCGTGCTCAACCACCAACACCGTGTTGCCGATGTCGCGCAGATTGTGCAGCAGGCGAATCAAGCGATCGTTGTCGCGCGGGTGCAAACCAATCGAAGGTTCATCCAGCACATACAGCGCGCCGACCAAAGACGATCCCAGATTGGTCGCCAACTGGATCCTTTGCGCCTCGCCGCCTGACAAAGTGGAAGCCAGACGGTTCAGGGTCAGGTAATCCAAACCGACATCGACCATGAAGCGGAGCCGCCGCCGTACTTCGAACAACACGCGCTCGGCGATAGCCGACTGTTCAGGCAGCAGTTCGAGCGTGTCAAAGAAAATCGCAGCATTCTTGATCGACAAGGCTGACACTTCCGGCAACGTCTTGCCGCCTACTCTCACATCGCGCGCTTCCTGCCGCAGGCGGCCGCCTTCACAATCGGGGCAAAGCGTGTAGCCGCGATACTTGGACATGAACACGCGTACGTGCAGCTTGTATTTCTTAGTATCAAGCCAATCAAAGAACCCGCGCACGCCGCTCCATTCGCCCTTGCCGTTGACGATCGCGCGTTGCTGAGAGCGGGTGAGTTGATTGAAGGGTGCATTCATCGGGATGCGATCCGATTTGCAGAAGCTGCGCAACTCCGTTTTGGCCCAGTCATATTGTGGCTTAGTCCAGGGTTCGATCGCGCCTTCACTGAGCGACAATCCGGGATTAGGAATCACGAGATCGAGATCGAGACCGATGGTGTTGCCGAAACCCTGACAGGTAGGACACGCGCCGTAAGGATTGTTGAAGCTGAACAGGCGCGGCTCGGGTGTCGCGTAAACGGTGCCGTCGTATTTGCATTCGAAAGCTTCGGAAAAACGCAGACGCATCGGTTCGGCTGCCGCAGTTTCAATCACCGCCTGGCCGTGACCTTCACGAAAACAGGTTTCCAGCGAATCTACCAATCGCTGGCGAATGTCTTCACGGGCCGTCAGGCGATCGACCAGGACATAGACATTCGCAAAGTCATCGCGGCGGTAATCATCAGGGGAGGTCAGATCTATTTGCCTCCCTTCGTGTATTAATCGAGTGAAGCCACGCTGCATCAGGCTCATCAAATGGCCCATCATCGAACGGCGGGTTATCGCTTGTTGGCTGAGTTTGCCCCGGACCTCGTTCGGTTTGCGCTTTCTCGCACCGGACTTCGACTCTGTCGGACTGTCGCCGTTCGAGTCGCTGAGTTCCATCTGCATTCCGGCCTGCGCGGGAAACAGCACAAAGAATCGCGTGCCTTCGGTGAGCTGCTTGAGAACTTCATCTGCCGCCGACTGCGGCGAATCGCGTTGGACCTCTCGGCCGCAAACGCGACAGATTGTAGTTCCCACGCGCGCGTACAGCAGCCGCAGATAGTCGTAGATTTCGGTCTGGGTGGCCACGGTCGAGCGGGGATTCCGCGTCGAGTTCTTTTGCCGGATCGCAATGGCGGGCGCAATGCCGCGGACCTCGTCGACGTCGGGCTTGTCCATGCGCTCGAGGAATTGCCGGGCGTAGGCCGAAAGCGACTCGACATAGCGGCGCTGGCCCTCGGCGTAGATAGTGTCGAACGCCAGTGAAGACTTGCCCGATCCACTGACGCCGGTGACGACAGTCATGAGGTTAATCGGGATCGAGAACGAGATGTTCTTAAGATTATTGACGCGAGCGCCCCGTACTTCGATAGCTTCCTGGGTCATGATTGGTCCCTTGCCAGACCGCACAGATGGGAATCCGGAGGTCTCGCAAACCACACATCTTAACTCGAAAGACGGGGCAAAGCGAAGGAGGGAGAAAGGTTGTTGGGCGTGCGCTAAGGCTGTGTGGGTGAGCACGAAGCGGGGCAGTAGCCCGACCGTAAGGGAGGGCGTCTCCCTGGTGTACGTATCAACGCCCTCCCTTACGGTCGGGCTACTGCCCCCGCAATTGCTTGGCAACAACCAGGTGATTTCGCTCATCTGACTGCCAGGTGTGACCCGACTCAGTTCAGTTGCTATAATCCACGAGTCGTCGGCCTGTTCTCGTTGGTTTCAATAACCGGTTTGCGTAAGGAAAATATAATGAGCTCCTTCTCCAGGTCTTGTCATCGTTTTGTTGGCACTGGTTTCAGCCTTGTGCTCTTCGCGGTCCTGATCCTATTTACGGCCGGACAGGTGCTGGCACAGCAAACAAGCGCGGATACCAGAGGTCCGGCAACTGCCTCGACGACCATAACCCCAAGCACGCTGTCTCCGGCCCAAGTCGACGCGATCGTTCGCGCGTTCGCGGCCAAAGAGAGCCGGTTTCGTCAGGCGCTGAACAGCTATGCTTTCAAGCGCGATGCGTTGGTGCAGACGATTGGAATGGGCGGGCAGGTTACAGGTGAGTATCATCGGGTTTCCTTTTTCACTTTCGACGATTCCGGGAATCGCTTTGAAAAAATCAACTTCTTTCCGATGCCAACGCTGACTGAGATCAATATTACGGCGCAGGATCTGGAAGACCTAGGCGGCGTCAACCCTTTCGCCCTCGAAGCCAACAAACTCGACGCGTACAGTTTCAAGTATGTTGGAAAAGAGAAAATCGATGAACTGGATCTTTACGTTTTTGATGTTGCTCCGAAAATCGCGCCCAATCCCAAGAAGATCAAGGAGCGGTTCTTTCAGGGGCGCATCTGGGTTGATACGCAGGACCTACAGATCGTCAAGGCCCGCGGGAAGGGAGTCCCGGAAGACAAGAAAAATAAGTATGCGACCTTTGAGACCTACCGTGAACAGATTGACGGCAAGTATTGGTTCCCGACTTACACCTACTCGGATGATGAAATAACTTTTGACAACGGCACAGTCGTGCGCGTTCGCATGATGGTGAAATACACTGACTTTATTGTAGGGCGTGGCAAAGTCACGATTACTGAAATCGGAGACGCGCCGGCCGGATCAGAAAAGCTGGAAACGCCAAAGGCCGAATCAAAGCCAAACTCGCCGGCACAGCCTCAGAAGCAGCCGCAACCTGAAACCACCAGCGAAGCCGAGGCAGTAGAGCCGACCGAGGGAGGAATACTGAACAGCAAGGCCCTCAACCTGCCCGAGCCGACATATCCGGCCGAGGCGAGGCGAGTTCACGCATTCGGCCAGGTCCAGGTGAAAGTAATTGTGGACGAGACGGGCAAGGTGATCTCTGCCGAAGCCGTGTTCGGTCCGGAGTCGTTGAAGCAAGCTGCGGTTGACGCGGCCAAACGAGCCAGATTCGCTCCCAGGGTTGTCGAGGGCGTAACGGTGAAGGTTGTCGGCATCCTCACTTACGATTTTAAGGAGTAGTGAGAGGTTCGTCGCCGACGCATGAGGTCAGTACCAACTGCGTGAGCGGGTGGGCTCAAGAGCTAACCCACTCACTGAGTGGTTGATCCACCCGCTCACGCAGGTGGTACTGCCGTCACTCACTTCGGCCCCTTGGAGTGAGCTTCTCAACACCCAGTTCTTTCATGATCATTCCCTGGACTTGATCGACAAGTCTTTGCAAGTCTTCCTCACTTGAAACCCAGGCAGTCTCAACCGGCGGGAAGATGACCATTTCGATTGTTCCCGGCCAGGCTTCCCCCGTCCCCTTACCCATCAACTGGTCACTGTTTTTGAAGGCCAGCGGAACGATCGGTACGCCGACCTGGACGGCCATGTGAAATGCGCCCTTCTTGAACGGCAGCATTTCGCCGGGAAGAGCGCGCGTGCCTTCAGCGCACACCCCAAAGGAAATTCCTGAGCGGACGCGCTCAGTTGCGATCCGAATTGTCTCGACGGCGCGCTCGCGATCCGATCTATCGATGGCGATTACATTCACAAAGCCCATTCCGTAGCCGAGAATCGGGACCTTCAGAAGTTCCTTCTTGGCGACCAAACCCATGCGCCGCCCGGTGAAGGCGAACAACGGCACCGCGTCCAGATACGACCAATGGTTCGAGATGAAGACATAAGGTTGTTTTGGATCCAGCAGCTCAAGCCCCTTAACGTCCACCTTCACTCCGCTCAGACGCAGCCAGGTTCGCCCGCCCCAATCGGCCCATGGATAAACCCAGTCATGCTTGTTTGCCAAACGCGCTAGCAGCAGGATCGGCGGGGCCATAAACAACACCAACGCGCCGGCGACAAACCACGACCACCAGAACCGCAGCTTACCGACGATTCCGGGCCCGCGTCTTGTGCTAGACTTCGCCGCGTCACTATCCGCCATAGTTCGTTGGCCTAACTCTTGAGAGGTAATGTCCGAATGCATACTGAACGAGAGCGGCTTTGCCGCCCCGATGTGCGGAAAGCCTTTGGCTTTCCGATCAGCCAAATAAGCCGTCGAGGCTCAGCCTCTATAATCATTCCTGCGATCATCGCCGGCCTGTTGGCGATATCAATAACGGCTCAGGCCCAACGCAAACGCGCCGAACCACTCACCAATGCGATCCCTTCACCGCGCGCTGTTTTCGGTTTCAATCCCGGTGATGACCGGACGATTGTTGATTGGAAACAGATTACCGATTACTTCGCGCGTCTGGACAAGGCCAGCGATCGCGTTTCTGTGCAAACGTTCGGTCAATCAACGCTCGGCCGTCCAATGATCGCAGCCTTCATCAGCGCGCCCGAGAATATACGAAGCCTGGGAAAGTACAAAGAGATCCAGGCGGGCCTGGCAGATCCCCGTAAAGTGACGAGTGATTCGGAGCGCGACCGTTTAATCAAAGAAGGCAAGACGGTCGTGGTCATCTCGTGCTCGATTCATTCGACTGAGATTGTCGCGTCGCAGATGTCCACACAGCTCGCTTACAACCTGGTGAGCGCAAATGATGATGACACGCTCTCGATCCTTCACAACACAATTCTGATTATGATTCCATCACCTAATCCGGACGGCGTTGATATCGTTGCCAATTGGTATCGCAAGACGCTGGGAACCTCAACTGAAGGTCGCGAGCCGCCCGAGCTTTATCATCACTACGCCGGGCATGACGACAATCGCGATTGGTTCATGCTGGATCTGAAAGAGACCAAAGCCGTCACGCGCCTGTTCTGGAAAGAATGGTTTCCGGAAATCGTCTACGACATTCATCAACAGGGTTCGAACGGCTCGCGTTTCTTTGTGCCCCCTTTCTACGATCCGCCTAATCCGCATATCGCGCCGCTGCTGCTCAGACAGGTGGGATTGATTGGTCAAAAGATGGCCGCCGACGTGACCGCCGCGGGATTTAAGGGCGTGCTGACCAACGCGCTTTATGACACGTGGTGGCATGGTGGCTTTCGCACCGCGCCGTATTTCCACAACTCGATTGGAATCCTTACCGAAGCCGCCAGCGCGCGCATTATGTCGCCGAGCAGCGTCACGCGCGAACAGCTCACGCGCTCAAGCACGCGCGGGATGCGTAGCGCCATGGAAGCCGCGACCAACTTTCCCGAGCCATGGCCCGGCGGGGCCTGGCACCCGCGCGACATCATGCAGATGGAGATGATCGCCTGCCATTCAGTTTTGTCTCTGGCGGCGAACTATCGCGCGGATTACCTGCGAAATTTTTACGAACTGGGAAAGGCGAGTGTTTCCGACACAGGCGCGGCGAAACGGACCGAGTCACCACAGCCGATTGCGTATTTGATTCCCGCCGGGCAGGGCCGTGATGAGAACGTCGCGAAGATGATCGGCGCGTTAGTCGAGCAGGGAGTGGAAGTCTATCGTCTTGATCGCGAGTTGCACGGCATGACAGGTCCGCAGAATTTGGTGACCATGACGGGGGACCGCGGAGCGAAAGTCCGTCAGGTCTCAGTTTCGATGTACTCGTCCCAGGGCAGTGCCGAAATTCCCGCCGGCAGCTACATTATCTTTCTGACTCAACCGTATCGTCAGAACGTGCTCGCCCTCTTCGAACCACAAATCTATCCTGATCGCACCACTGCTACGGGCGACGCCGAGCGGCCGTACGATGTCGCAGGTTGGACTTTGCCGATGCAGATGGGATTGAACGCTCCGGCGGTCTTGTCTATTGGTGAAACTGTAAACGAAAGAAAGCTTACGCTGATCAAGAACGAGAACGACGTGCGGCGCGATCTCGGCCTGGCGCTTTGGACGACTGACAAATCTCCGATAGCAAATCCGATCAAGACCGGAATTCGTATCGGAATTTACCAGGGCCCGCGCGGCAACATGGACGAGGGTTGGACGCGTTACGTCTTTGATACTTTCAATGCTCCTTATGAATCATTACGCGATCCCGGATTGAACGAAGGGAACTTGCGAACTCGATTCGACGCGATCGTTTTGCCTTCGGATCGAGCGCGCGAACCTGCCGATCCCGAAAGTGCCGACACTCCCACTGGAATGAGCGCCAAAGGCGTGGCCAATCTTGCCCACTTTGTCGAGGGCGGCGGCACGCTGATTTGTTTTGATGGATCGTGCGGGCCATTGATTAAGCAATGGCAGTTGCCCCTGCGAAACGTCCTGGAAGGATTGCGCTCGTCTGATTTTTACTGTCCCGGCTCGGTCTTGGGTTTGGACGTGGACGCGTCGAATCCGATTGCGCGCACCATGTCAAAGGACGTGAATGCCTACTTCATCAACAGCTCGGCGTTTGAAATTGCGCCCACTTCCGGATCTGGACCCTTCAATTCCAGGGGATCCCTGGAACCACACGTCATTGCGCGCTATGCGAAGGACGATGTGTTGCGATCCGGCTGGCTGCGCGGCGAGGATAGGATTAAGGACAAGATAGCGCTCGCTGAAGTTGGGATTGGCAAAGGCCGGCTCGTCCTCTTCGCGTTTCGCCCGCAGCATCGCGGCCAAACCTGGGGCACGCTCCCCTTCATTTGGAACGCGATAAATCTGGCTGCTGGCAAGGATTAGCCAGTTGGTGCCGCAAGCAGGTAGCCACTTTACTTTGCTCAACCGCGTCCAGAGTGCTATCTTCCTTTTGTCAGTTTAGAATCTCTCCCCATTTCTCTCTCCAAGAAATCGGATAGGCGCATGAGCGCGGCACTCTGAGCATCCCTTCTGTCGTAAGCGCATCAAAGAAGCGATGTTTTTGAGATAGGCGCGGCGTCCTATCTCCCGGCTTCCAGGCATCGGCAAAGCCAACGGTCACGTTCCAACAGGAGTTTTTCGTCATGAAGAGAATCATTGCCCTTACCCTGCTGTGTTCATTTGCTGCAGCGCTGGTGCAGGCGCAGACGCGCCCACGCCGCGTCGGCCCGACACCGTCATCCCAGCAGCAGGCGCCACAGACGCAGTCCCAGTCACAACCGGATGATGCTTCGCAGACTGCGCGGCCGTCGCGCCCCCCGGTGCTGGGTGGAGCGAACCGCGATCCCAACGAACAGAAGCCGGCGTCGACGACTTCATCAAAGGACGCCGGGCCTGAAGAGGTCGGCGAAGGCGATGTGGTGCGGGTGGAAACGACCCTCGTCAGCATACCGGTCAGCGTTACAGACCGCGACGGCAAGTACATTCCCAATTTGACCAAAGACGATTTTCACATTTGGGAAGACGGCGTGGAACAGAAAGTCGCCTATTTCGCTTCCACCGAGAAACCGTTTACTGTGGCGTTAGTAATCGACACCAGCGGTTCGACGCGTTTTAAGTTGGAAGAAATACAGGATGCCGCGATCGCTTTCGTCAACCAACTCCGCTCTGACGATCGCGTGATGGTGGTCTCGTTCGACGATAAAATACGCGTCCTGAGCCAACCAACCAACGATCGTGCGACGCTTCGGAACGCTATTCTTCAGACCAGGATCGGTTCCGGCACTCGGCTTTACGACGCCATGGATCAGGTAATCAATCAATACTTCAATCACATCGAAGGCCGGAAAGCCGTCGTCCTGTTCACCGACGGCGTTGATACGGCGAGCAAAAACGCGAGGTATGAAGACAACATCCGTGATGCCGAAGAACTGGACGCCCTGATTTATCCCGTCGAATACGACACCTCTTCCGACATGGGAGGTGGAGGATGGCCCGGCGGCGGCGGTTCTCGCCGTGGCGGCGGTGGTGGATCTTCCGGAGGCAACAGTGGTGGAGGCATCCTCGATATTCTTGGAGCGATCCTTGGAGGCGGCAGTAGTAATTCTCCCCAGGGTGGCGGCGGAAATTATCCGGGTGGTGGAGGTCGACGGCGTGGCGGTCGGGGTGGAAACTGGCCTGGCGGCGGCGGTTCAGGAAACGGCCAGGGCGAGTATCAGATCGCCGATCAGTATCTGCATGACCTGGCCCGTGTCAGCGGCGCGCGTCTTTACAATGCCGAGCAACAGAATCTTGATGTCGCGTTTCGTTCAGTGGCCGAAGAGCTGCGACGTCAATACAGTCTTGGCTACTATCCAAAAAACGCACCGCATCCGGGAGAGCGACGCAATATCAAGGTGCGCGTCAACCGGCCAGAATTAGCGGTGCGCACTCGCGACAGTTACGTTTTCCAGCCTGGCGCAAACGCGACGGCGCAAAGTGGCAACACTCAATCTGGAAGACCACCGGTGTTGAAGAAGGATTTTTCGGGTGGACGCTGAAGATTTAGTTAGAGGTGCAGAACCGCGAGCGAAGCGACCCGGGTCATTTTCCATTTGTCATTTGAGATTTTTCATTTGCCATTTGGTGAGCCCGCTGCGACGACGTTCGGGTGATTTCGTGAATCGCTTGCCTGGCTGAGAAATGAAGAACGATCCACGAATTCACACGAACCAACACGAACAAGAATCCACCAATGGCAAATGAAAAATCTCAAATGACAAATGGAAAATGACTGCTCCCGCTTTGCGCCAGCTCACACGACCGTCCCGTCAGGAATCAATCCGTTCTTCGGCACAATGATGATTCGGTCGCGAATGTAATAATTCGCGTTCGGTCCATCCGCCTCTTCTACGCCCGCTTCATTCAGCAGACGCACCCCCGCTCCAATGCGCGCATTTTTGTCAATGATCGCGCGCCGAATAATCGAACCTTCACCGACGCCAATCCAGGGCCGGCCGGCCGCCAGATCCGTTTGCATATCTTCCAGCGTCTGGTAGTAATCGGCTCCCATTATGTATGAGGCTTCCAACTGCGACCCGTCGCCGAGGCGGCTGCGCAGACCGATGAGCGAGTTATTAATCTTGGCGCCGTTGATGATGCACCCCTCGCTGATAATCGAATAGCGAATCTCACAATTATCAATCTTCGACGGTGGCAGATAGCGCGAGCGCGTCAACAGAGGGGCCTCAGCGTCAAACAAGTTGAACGGCGGGATTGCCGTGGTCATATCCAGATTGGCTTTGTAGAAAGCTCCAATCGTTCCAATGTCCTCCCAATAGCCGTCGAATAGATAAGCCTGGACGTTGTATTTGTGAATGCTTCCCGGAATCACTTCCTTACCAAAATCCAGACGGGATTTATCTTCGGCCAGCACCTCTTCCAACCGGTCATACTTGAAAACATAAATACCCATTGAGGCGAGATAAGGCCGCGCCAGCGCTTCTTCCGCGCTTAGACCAAGCGCAGTTGTGTCGACGCGCATCGCCTCGAGCGCTTCGCCCGTTGGCTTTTCGCGAAACTCGATCACCTTGCCGTCGCTGTCGGTCTTAAGCAGGCCAAATTCGCTGGCTGAGTCAGGGACGATCGGAATGACCCCAATCGTGATGTCGGCGTTGCTGTCGTCATGCCGCTTAAGGAACTTGCGATAGTCCATGCGATAGAGATGATCGCCCGACAGAATCAGGAGCGTGTCGATGCGCCAGTCGCGTATGTGCGGCAGCACCTGACGCACCGCGTCGGCAGTACCCTGAAACCATTGGCCGCTTTCGGGCGTCTGCTCGGCCGCGAGGATCTCTACAAACCCGTCAGCGAACGGCGAGAAGCGATAAGTTGTGGCGATGTGCTTGTTCAGCGAAGCCGAGTTGTACTGCGTCAGCACGAACATGCGAATGACGTCCGAGTTAATGCAATTCGAGATGGGCACGTCGACCAGACGATACTTGCCACCCAGCGGCACCGCCGGCTTTGAACGATCCCGGGTCAACGGAAACAGGCGGCTACCCGCGCCACCGCCGAGAATCACTGCCAACAAATTGGGTCTGGAAGCCATAAGAGTTGGGGCAGAGGATATAGGGAAAGTGAGTGGGGTTTCAAGGACGTACGTAGACGACGGCTGCAATAGCCGTGGCAACGCTATCTGATCAGAATGAAGGAACAGCTAATGCTATTGAATAATTAGGGATTCTCTAGTAGCCTCTACAGGAATTCTGGCGTTGAGATCGGCTTTCAAATGCTCACTGTAAGAGGGCCACAATGACTGAAAAGCTCTCAACTTTTCGGCAGAATCTCCTGTTCATATTTCGTGCTTTAATTAAATGGGAGACGGCTGCAAGGTCGGTATATGGGATATTCTCGACGATCTATCGACATCCCATACTAAGTAATGTTTTAGTTTTGGTTATTCATGCTGTACTCCTCTTTGCAATAGCCTCCATAGTCAGACTTCATAAGGCCCTCCTACCAGTTTCGGGGCCGTTGAATCTTTTCTATACTTACGTAGTTCCTGGAATTTCGCTGCTGTTGGCAATCTTACTTTATTCAATTCCCTTATTATTGATTGCGCACTCGGATCGTGTACGAAAGACACTTCTGTTTGAAGTGAGCCAGATTCTCGACCGGATTGGTAAAGAGCTGACCCGGGCGCGCAAGGGTACACCTCAGAATGTAGGAGCTGCCCTTGATTCGATAATCGCAAGCGTTGAGGAAGGAGGCGCAAGCAATTTTCTCCTCACTCCAAATGCGTTCTATATCACTGCTGACAAGTGGAGGTTTCAGCTCAAAAAGCACCTGCCGCAACAGAGCGGACCATTAAATATTGTAGACATGCTTGCTAGCAAGGCCCCTGCTTTCCGTGACGCACTAGTATCCTTTTCCGGAGAACTGCACATGATACTTCCGGATTACAGAAATCGTAATGTCAGAGCATTTCTCCAGGAGAGAGCTCTAACTCTAAAACTGCCAAAGGACATTCTGGTTAGTATTAACGAGGATGCAACCAATTGGATAAAACGCGAACTAAGGAAGGCCCGGAAAGCGGAGCACCGCTCCACGTTTCTTCATCTAACGAATCGCTCGCCCGGATATCGTTTCATGATGTTGGATGAGGTCTGTTACTTGCAGGAATTTCCCTTTGCGGGCCACGGAGTGCAGCAACCGATAATAAAGATCGAGCGGAAATCCGAACCTGAAGCATTTGCGGCAATCGAGTGCGGGTTAAAGAGCATTAGTTCCGTCTTCTAGCTGAACTTGCGGGTGATGCCTTGCAAAATGTAGACTCGGGATTGACCTCCAGAGATTGACGCGGCAAGAGCTTGAGATCAGTCTGATAACTTGGGCAGGAGGAAGTGTGAACTCTGACTACACTATCTACGTAAGCGGTGCGGTGTTCTTCTCGCTCTATCTTGTTGTGGCGAACCTTATTGAATTCCGGCGACGGCGTAAGGACGCGAGGAATGGGAGTAAAGAACAATTTCTTGTTCGGAGTAATGACTCGCGTAAAGACCCTCCACGCTAGGATTTGAAACTATGTGAGCGGAGTCTTGATCAGACGCCCGTTTTTTCTTGCGGCGTCGTGACCGAACCTACTATTCCTTTCTGTCAGGTTTAATTCTCTTGTCGCGCATTATCCTTTGATAAGCATCAAACTTGTCACCTCGTATCTACTTTACGCGTTCTTTGCCGCTTTGCAGAACTGTGGAAAGAAGAACAGGATCCGAAAAAAACTTCGTGACCGCATGCGGAGAAATAGAATAGAACGGGTCCAGAACCGCGAGTGGCTAGGGAGCGTATGCCAAGTTCAGCGTTCTATATTGAGATTGAGATCAGGCACAGCTTCAGGTCGAGTATTCACACTAGGTTGCTACTGCTTTCAGTTCTGTATTTGGTTTGCAACCCCATTTGGGGTTGCGACATCTAGATGTCCGCAATCCCAGGGTAGCCGCTGCACGGCAACCCTGGGCTGTATTAAGCAACCGCGTTGCGGTTGATGTCCTCATGATGGTCGGGCTGCTGCCCGCTGATGCGTTATCATCACCCCACGATGGACTACGTGATCCGCAAAGCTACACTCGCTGACCGCCCTGCGATCGCCCAACTCATCAAAGATTCAGCGCGCAGCTTGAGCCGTGCAGACTATTCCGACGCGCAGATCGAAGGCGCGATTGCCACCGTGTTTGGCGTCGATACTAACCTGATTGTTGATGGGACTTATTTTGTGGCGGATAGTGCCGGGACGTTGATTGGTTGCGGCGGATGGAGTAAACGGCAGACTCTGTTTGGCGGCGATCAGTATGTGACACGCGACGCCGGCGAAGTTGATCCGAAGACCGAGCCCGCTAAGATTCGTGCCTTCTTCATTCACCCCCAACACGCGCGGAAGGGAATTGCGCGGGCGATTTTGGCGGCGTGCGAAAGCGAAGCAAGGGCTTGCGGCTTTCAAGCCCTCGAACTTATGTCTACACTGCCGGGAATCAAACTCTACCGGGCCTGCGGTTATCAAGGAGAGGATCGCGTTGAACTCGAGGTCGGCGATGGTCTGACAATCGGACTCCTGCCTATGAGAAAAAAGTTACGCTGAAGGGGCGAGCCCAATTGAACCTGTCGGCCAGCGTTGACGTTTAGATAACCGTGCCAGGGATTCATTCGCATGGCTCCGTAGGAGCCAAATGTTTATAGACCGCGTGGGTTGATCTGTTCCTGCGCTCCGTAGGAGCGCAACAGAGAAATGTTCCGCTCCCACGGAGCGGGCTCTCTGGGTAAGGCAGGGTGCTATAAACATTTCGCCTCTACGAGGCGAGAGCAGGCGCGGAATTAATAAGAGTTCCTTCGGTCCGACCCAGAAATCGCAGACTGAAGTCTATGCTACTCAATGGCGGAGGTAGAGATATGTACTGTTCATCATGCGGTTCGGCAGTACCGCCCGGTCTGAGCTATTGCAATCGATGCGGCGCCGATTTGCGCGTGAAGGAAGAGACGCCGGTAAAACGTTCGGGGCCGTCGCCTGATTCGCTCGTGTGGGGCATCGTAGGCGTCACTATTGTCGGTCTCTTCCTGGTCATTGCGTTGATGGTGTTTATGAAAGACCTGCACTTCAACGACGGGCTGATCAACGGGTTCGCGGTCGCGGCATTTCTTTCCTTCTTGTTGGTTGACATCTTGTTCGCATGGCTCCTGTTGAGTTCAAAGCGGGGCCAAAAGCAATCATCTGATCTTGCCGAACTTAAGGCCGAGCTGAGGAGGGAACTTAGTGCGGCGCAGCCTCATTCGTTGCCAGAGCCCGTGCAGAGTGTTACGGAGCACACAACTCGAACCTTAGAGCCGGTACCTCGCAACAGCAAGAACTAGTGTCGGTAATCGCCGGGCCGTAAGAAATCCATTTCCCATTTTTCATTTCTCAACTATCATTTCCGATCTATTGAATCCAGATTTGACCCGTAATCAGCAGACTGCGTTGGAAAATGAGTAAAAGCCGGCTCGAAGCGTTTAGTGATGGCGTGATTGCCATCATCATTACCATCATGGTCCTGGAATTGAGGGTGCCGCATGACGCTACCTGGAAGGCGCTGGCGCCGGTCGCGCCCGTGTTTCTCAGCTACGTGCTTAGCTTTGTCTTTCTCGGCATCTACTGGAGCAATCATCATCACCTGCTGCAGGTGGTCGAGCACGTTAACGGGAGAGTGCTGTGGGCGAATCTGCATCTGCTGTTCTGGCTCTCCCTGACGCCGTTTGTCACCGGTTGGATGGGTGAAAACAAGTTCGCCGCTGTGCCCGCGGCGCTGTACGGGGTCGTGCTGCTATTTTCAGCGGTAGCGTATTTCATTCTGGCCCGTTCGCTGCTTTCGATCCACGCGCCGGACTCAGTCCTGGCCACAGCGCTTGGCGCGGATTTCAAGGGCAAGATCTCGATGGTGATCTACGTGGTGGCGATTCCGCTCGCGTTTGTAAGGTCGTGGCTCGCCTTTGCGCTATATGTTCTGGTAGAAGTGATATGGCTGGTTCCGGATCGGCGGATCGAGAAGAAGATACTTTGAGAGATTGCCGCTCCTGACGTAAAACGATCCCCGAAAATACACGAAGCGTAGATGGCTTTGTTCGTGCGGGTTCGTGTAATTTCGTGGAGCGTTCTCGTTGGAGCTTGGAAGAAACACGAAACCAACTAAGACACTATTGACTCCGTTTCGCGAAATATCCTGGCCGGTAGTTCAGCTTCAACTGCTGCCGGCGCAGTTCGGGATTGGTAACTTCGATCGACATCTTGCGAAATGAACCATCGCGCTGTTTATTGGTTGACGAGTAAGCCAGAAGATATTGGGAACGAAGCTCCTGCTCGATCTCCGCGAAGGCGGCCGTCAGGTCTTCTTGCTTCTTGGGGAAAAACGCGCGGCCGCCGGTGCGCTCCGACAGATCTCTGAGTGCTTTCTTGTCGACACCGTCCTGCTTTTCGTCACCGATCCCAATCGCATAAATCACGGTTTCAAATAGAATCGCGTGATCGACGGCTTCGCTGCGCACCAGCCGGCCGCTGGTGTTGTATCCGTCGGTTAAGAGGATGATCGCTCGTCGCCGCTGTCCGGGACTGCGAGCCAGGACCTCCTTGCAAGTCACGGCGACGGAATCCCAAATCGCGGTCGTGCCCTCGCGCGGCGGAGCCATAGTTCCCGGGCCCGAGGTAATGCCCGCGATGGGAGGCGCAGAGCCCATGTACGACGGAAACGCGACCTCGACGCCTTCCAATGCGCGGTAAATGGCAATCACATTGCGCGTCAAAGGCTGTTCCAGATGTGCATAACCCTCGAAAGGAATGATCGCCGCCTGGTCCATGCTGGATCGAATAACATGGTCGATAAATGTGCGGGCGGCCGCCTTCTCGTCCGGCAGAGTGCGTTCTTCGGATCCGCTCACGTCAATCAGGAAAGCGATGGACAGCGGACGATCGGTCTCGCGCTGAAAAGTGAAGAGCGTCTGGGGCACTCCGTCTTCGAGCACCCGAATGTCGCCCTGCTGTAGCGTGGTGAGATAGCGTTTGTTTTTGTCAGTGGCGGTGAAGAGAACACTGGTGAGATCAGTCTCAGTGCGAATGACATCGACATCCTGGCTCGACGGCGGAGTTTGGGTGGGGACCGTTATGCAGCACAGGCCGATCAGACATAACGCAACCAAAACTCTTGGCAGTCCGGTAATGAAGTCCGCGAAGCGGACATTTGAAAATAGCCCAGCACTTGAGTGCTGGGTACCAACGTCCCCATGAAACAGAAAGCCCGTGAAACGGGCGGCTGAAATCAGATTCCGTAGAGTCACAAGACCGATCAGTCGTCCGCTTCACGGACTTGCTCTAACATGTTGCTTTGGTTTCCCAGCGATAAATCGCCGGGCTCTTCTCAGATCGTCCGCGGTGCGGACTTTCGTGGCTTAATATGCGGCCGGCGCGCGGCCGTTGCTCTTGGCGCCGGCTGCTTCCTGCGCGATCTTAACGCCGACGCTGGCGCCGATGCGGGTGGCGCCGGCTTCAACCATTGCGCGCGCGTCGTCGATGTTCTTCACGCCGCCGGAAGCTTTCACGCCAAGTTCAGATCCAACGACGCGGCGCATCAACGCGATGTCCGCAACGGTGGCCCCACCCTTCGAGAAGCCGGTCGAGGTCTTGACGAAATCAGCGCCGGCACGCTTTGCCGCCTGACAGGCGCGGACTTTTTCGTCGTCGGTTAACAGAGCGGTTTCGATGATCACTTTGCAGGTCACATCGTGTTCATGCGCGACTTCGGCCACGGATCGGATGTCGTATTCGACCAGGCAGTCGTCGCCGCTCTTCAAAGCGCCGACATTGATGACCATGTCAACTTCGCGCGCGCCATCCATGATCGCGCGGCGGGCTTCGTAAGCTTTCACATCGGGCAGGGTCGCGCCCAGCGGAAATCCAATCACCGTGCAGACGGGAACCCCCGTGCCCTGAAGATTACAAGCCGACACGCGCACCCAGGTGGGATTCACACAAACGGAAGCGAAGTGATATTGCGCGGCTTCTTCGCAAAGACGTTTGATTTCACTTTCGGTGGCGTCGGGCTTCAACAGAGTGTGATCGATCAAGCTCGCCCAGTCGCGGGCGGAAGCCGTCTGGCCCAGGACCAGTCCGATGCGCGCCGCGCCCGCATCGACGACCCGGTGCATGCGCTCAGGACATCGATGAAAGCATTCCGACGTGCACCCGCACATCTTTGCCTGATCGACGCTCTCGCCGTTCAGACGGGCATAGATCACATCGGTGATCTGCTCGACCAGTTGTTCAAAATCGCCGTTGTTTGAATAAGGCATGCTAGTCAGTTCTTACTTTACCAGTCCCCACTCTTTCAGCACCGACATAAGTGTCGGCAGAGGGTCCTGCCACAACCAATCAACCTTGAGCCAAAGGCCTGGTATCACGAGGCTATGAAAGATGCCGTCATCGCCAATCGCTACCGCAGAATAGATTCCGTTGCTGCCGAGCCTGTAGAACTCCGCCTGTTTGCGTGCGGGATCAATCAGCCAGTATTCACGCACACCAGCCTGCTCGTATTCGTAGTATTTATCGCCGCGATCACGGGCGCGACTGTCCGGGCTAATGATCTCAATTGCCAGGTCGGCTGGACCATCGAGATAAACATTCTGCAACTTGTCGAGCCGATCCCGAGCGATAAAGATTAGATCAGGCTCGCGACCCGAGGGACGCGTTCTGAGTTTCATCTGGAATGGTGCGGTCAAGACTTCACCTAATTGGTTTTCCTCAGCGAAGAAACCTAGTAACGCCGCTAGGAAAGCTAGAATTCTTTGATGCGTTAAGGATGCTGGACTCATTACTATCACCTCGCCGTCAACCCACTCGGCCCGGATTCCATCTCCCCACTCGAGAAACTCTTCATAGGTCATACGTGGTGGTGGCGCTGATGCGACGGGCGATGCGGGAGTCTGTGTTTCGATTTCTTGCGCCATGATTAAGTCCTTAAGCGAATACTTGCTGCAGTGCCGACGAAAACCATTTTACGCCAACGTACAGAGTTCAGCCAGTAATGCTCTGTATGGGTAGAGTCCGAGCCCGAAACCGTTCCGGGCCGGGACGTGCGAATCAATAATGTCGGCGTTATCATCACATCATGATTTCAGAAGACTTTAACATCATCGCATTTAGAAACGCTGTGAAAGATTTGAGCAGCGACGAGCAGATTTGGGAAGCGCGAGCTGAATACACAGAAGCCGATAAGCGTCGGCCAAAGGAAAAATACAAAAGGGACAAGCAGACCCAATACATGCGAGACCTTCTTGCGTATATCCACGATCTTCTCAATCCGGAGAAGTCTGCGGACAATTAACGGTGGTTTAGGGATCGTTTGTCCGGGCGGAAAGAAAGCACCACCAACCGAGACCCGAACCTCTATTTTACAGTCCGATCTCAAGTAAGGATCAACGGCTGTACTGCCTTTCAACCGCATCGATCTTATTGACGCGTTTGCGGTGCCGATCTTCGGTGAGTTCAGTTCCCAGCCAGGCGCGCACGATGTCGCGCATCTCGGCGCTGGAGATCGTCTTGCTGCCAAGCGTGAGGACATTCGCGCCGTTGTGTTCGCGTGAATTACGCGCCACTTCGACGGAATAACACGCGGCGGCGCGCACGCCGGGAACTTTGTTGGCGGTCATTGCCGAGCCCACGCCCGCGCCATCGATCATGATGCCAACATCTGCTGAGCCCTCGGCAACGGCGCGCGCGACTGCATGAGCAAAGTCGGGATAGTCGACCGCGCTTTCCGAGTTGGTGCCAAAATCATGAACGCGATGACCGAGTTCGGCGAGGAAACCTTTGAGTTCTTCCTTCATTGGGTAACCGCCGTGATCTGCGCCGACAGCAATGGTTCTTTTCTGTGTTAGGCCGCTGCGGGAAACGCGGCGAACGATTTCGATGCCGCGCTCGTTGATGATGTCAGCGGCCAGAGGAGTCAGCCGCGCTGCTTCGGCGATGCGCAAGACGGAGCCGCGCTCAAGTCCACGCACGTCGTCCTCGGTGATTACCAGTTTGGCGGATTCATCGCGGGTGACTGTCGGGCTGTCCGGTGGCGAAGGAGTAGGCACGGCGGATGTGTTCGTGGTCTGGGCCGGAGCCTCAAATTCCGCGGGCGCCGCCTTACTCAAAACGTCGCGCACCAGCGCGCGAACTCGATCTCTGGTTGCGTCATCCGCCATATTTGGAGTGCGGTGACTCGGCACCGCTTTTCATTATCAAGAAAGACTGATTGATCAAGGCGGAAAAATCTGCCTTTCGAACCGTAGGGTCCTGGTTTGAGCTTTTTCCGTGTTCTCTGTGTCTCGGTGGTGAATTCCTGCCCACAACTAAACTCACCACGGAGACACGGAGAGCAGAAAACTCCTCAAATTACGTCACTACCTTCTGAACGAGTCGGTCGGAAAGCGGCGACAAGTCGCCGCACTCCAAAAGAACTAAGCCAGCGACTCGTCTCGCAGATCCAACAAGTGTCCGGCGTAAGCCGTCACCTTGCCGTCACGCAGTGTGAAATCAACGCGACCGACATAGATGCCGCTGCGGCCCACCTGGAAAATGATCGTGTCTTTGCCCGCGGGATTTTTTTGCAACGCGGGCTTTTCCATGAACGTATGTGTGTGACCGCTGGCGATAAAGTCGATGCCCTCGACCTGTGCGGCCACCTGCGTATCACCGACCTCGTCTCTTTGCGGATTAGGATAATAACCGAGGTGCGACATGCCCAGCACCAGAGCGCATCGTTCCTGTTCGCGCAGCAGTTTTACCACCCCTCGCACCGTGCTCACCGGATCGAGATACTTCAACGGCTTGAAATTGTCCGGGGTGATCAGGCCTTCAGGCCGGATGCCCGTGCCAAATAATCCGACGCGCACACCACCAACTTCCTTCACCACATGAGGCTTGACTCTGCTCTCCAGCGCGCTGCCGCGGACGTCATAGTTGGTCGAGACGATGTCGAAGTTGGCAAACTGGTAGGCCTTCGCCAGCGACTCGACGCCATTATCAAACTCATGATTGCCGATGGTGCCGGCATCATAGCCAATCAGCGACATCGCCTTGTACTCAACCTCACCTCTGTAAAAATTGAAGTACGGAGTGCCCTGACAAACATCGCCGGCGTCGATCAGCAGCGTGTTCGGATTTTCTTTACGCACTCGCTTGACCAGGGTCGCACGACGCGCCACGCCGCCCTTACCGGCGTAGGTTTTGTCGTTCTCAAGAATCGGATCGATCTGAGAATGCGTGTCGTTCGTGTGCAGGACGGTGATCAGGGTCTCGCCTTTTTGCGGCTCAAGCAAAGGAGCCCAAATTGCGGCGCGAGCCGGCGCGTAAAGCGAGCGCAGGCCCTTCGGAAAAGAAAACGACAAGCCGGCAGCGATTGAAACACCAAGGAAGTTTCTTCTCGAAGTCATTGCGGCTTCACCTCCTCAATCACTGCCGAATTCGCCTTGTCGAAGACAAATCGGCCGTCCAGGTTCGGCTTGATATCACGGCCGGCGGCGGTTTCGGATTTCACATAGTTCATGAGCGCGTCACGCAGAGTGACACCCAACTCCTTCATGTTCTTTCCCTGTTGCAGAATGCCGTACCTGCCTCCGACGCGGTAGAGATAGTCGATCGTGGTGATCGTGTATGTGGCAGTCGGATCGATCTCCTTTTCTCCGCCCGAGTCACGAAGCCTCGCACTTTCCATCTCTGAACTTTTATCGGTGTTGGTTTTGTAGGTAATGCGAGCGCCGGATTGAGCTTCGCGGCTAGCCACAATTAACTGCAGCAGCTTAGTCAACTGCTCGCCTGTGAGTTCGACGGTAATCAGTGCGTTTTCAAATGGCAGCAACTCAAAGATGTCCCGGGCTTTCAGTTCGCCTTCGCCGATATTGTTGCGGCGCATTCCGCCGCTATTCATCAGGGCCACTGTGATGGGTTTGCCCGTCTTCACGCTGGCCTGCCAACGCAAACCGTCCGTGACAAAGTTTCCCAGAGAGCCTGAGCCAGTGCCGCCCTTTTTTAACTCGCCCTTCAGTTTTCCGATCACGACTTCGAGCTCGCGCACCTTCGGGCTGTAGGGGGCCAGCATCTTGTCCACCGGCGGATCGTTGGGGATGGAAGCGTCGACTGCCATCTCAGTAACGCGCGCGCCCGCGCCAACCGGCGATTGCGATGTGGTTTTGGGCGCCGGCTGTTGCCCCAGCGCTCGGGGCGCGCTGGTCAGCGTCAACACGAGCAGAAGCAACGGGATCGACAGGCCGGCAAGCGTCTTTCGAGCAGATTTCTTCATATGCGATTCCTGATTGAAACTTGGTGAATGCAAATATAACAGGCCAAAGGCCGCTTGCGAATTGACCTGACAGCGGGAGCTTCAATAGTATCACGCAGCCTTGGCGCGGGCGCAAACGGATGTAGCGGAAACTGTTGGTTCCATCGCAAGCTACCAGCTTGCGCTGGTGGTGTCGTAATTTAGCGGCGTCTAGAGTTACCAACTTTAGTTGGGTTCTTTCCTGCTGAACAAAAGCCCGACTAAAGTCGGTACTCTGAACGCCGCTATCAAAGTCGTCACTACCGCTTTGCTCTACTTTGACGGCAGGCTGACTCTGAGAGAAACTTGAACCTCGATCGAAGCGAACGAAAATCTTGTCCACATCACCTGCAAGAATCAACATGTCAGAATTCACCAACCCGAATTTGGAAGTCCTGATTCCAACTGAAGAGATCACAAAACGGATTAGCGAGTTGGGCGCAGAGATAGCGCGTGACTACGCCGGACGCAATCCGCTTTTGATCGGCGTGCTCAAAGGCGCTTGCCTGTTCCTGAGCGACCTGATGCGGGCGGCGGACATTCCTTTGAACGTCGAGTTCATCGCCATCTCGAGCTATGGCGCTGAGATGCGCACGTCGGGCGAAGTCCGCATTCTGAAAGATCTGGATGTAGCGATCGAAGGGCGTCACATTCTGGTCGTGGAAGATATTGTCGACACCGGCCTGACGCTTTCCTATCTGTTGGCGAATCTGAAATCACGCGGCGCCGAGAGCGTGAAACTTGCGGCCCTGCTGGATAAGTATGAAAGGCGAGAGAAAGAAGTTTCGATCGACTATCTGGGCTTCAAGATTCCCAATGAGTTCGTCGTCGGTTATGGATTGGATTTCAACGAGCGCTATCGCAACCTGCCATTCATTGCGGTACTGAAGAATCCGCAAGAGGCGCAGTTGGGATTGCCGATGAAACCGTCTGATGTTTAGCTCCGCTCGAAAAAGAACGATCCACGAAATCCCACGAAACCGCACGAACAAAAAAGATTTCCGCTTCATGTGTTCCGCGGATCTTTCTATCTCAAGCGCGGCGATTCTCTCTAAACAAAGTGTTACTCGGGTGCTACGCGCTACAGCTACGACTGCCAGGAAAAGTTGGCGCGCGAGTTCATCGAGCAGGGGACTACGAAGGGTCTGGATGCTTCGTGCGTTGAAGGGATTAAGAGGTTGCCGATTGTGACGTCGTTACCGGTGATGCCGAAGTAACCGTGGCAGAGGACTCTGACGGGGTGTGTCAGCCTCCCATTTGAAATCTCAAATAATTTCAGATCTGAAATCTGTAATCTCAGATTTGAGATTTGAGATCTCAAATGCATTCACTAAAACTGAATTCCGTAATACGCGAACAGCGCGTTCTTTCCGCGACCGTGATTAGCAATCGTGTATCCCGTGGTCAGCGCGCTCTTCCTGGACGTCACAAACGACAGGCCCGGACTTACATACCCAAAACGATTGTCGCCGCTGGCCCAGTCCACAATCAGACTGACTTTCTTCGCCAGAGGTTGTTCGTATCCCACGATGGCCCCGGCTTTGGTTCGTTCATCTTCGTTTGCATGCAGTAAAGCGTATGCCCCTCCGGTGAAGCGAGATCCAAACCGGCCGCGCAGTCGCTTGCTGGCCACCGAGTAACACTGGCCGATCGTTCTGGCTCCGGTCCGATGTGTGATCGGAGCATAGAGAATGCATCCGACCGCAATCGCTGTCCCGTTGCTTTCGTTGCTATAGACCTGCCATTTGATGTTCGGTTGGATCTCGATGGGCAGACTTTCGCCTGAGACGTGGGTATATGAAACGTTGGCGCCCACTTCGACGTTGCGGCCGAGGCCAATCACCGTTCGCGGAATGTAGTTTTGAAACGAGCCTTCCCTTTGCCAGGCATAGTTGGTGAGAAAATCAAATTCCACATAGACCTTCTTTGCCGCCACCACGTCGGTCGAGGGAACATTCATGAGCGTTGATTGCGCGGTCGCGGCTCGTTGACCGGACAGCCAAAGGATAAAAAGAAGCGCCGGCAGAAACAGAGCCAATCTGGATCTATTCATCGGGGGTCTCCTTAGGGTTGAAGTGCGAGAGAGTATACCGACAGGTCGCGCAAAAAATCTATTTCAGCACGCGATTGAGCTTTCCGGTCGGCACGTCCCACAAGACCACCGACAAATTGCCGGCGCCGCTGGCGAGTAAAGTTCCATCGGGCGAGAAGGCGAGCGCCGTGACCGCCAGGTCGTGGTCCTTAAGCGTGCGCCGCGCCTTGCCGGTCGCGATCTCCCAGATAATCACCGAGCGATCATCGCCGCCCGTAGCCATCAAATTCCCGTCGGCTGAAAAAGCGATCGCATTTACCCCGCCCGAATGCTTTTTGAGTTGCAGACTCAAGGCGCCGGTTTGCAGATCCCAGAGGCTTACGTTCCCACTCTCGCCGGCGCTCGCTAATGTCCGGCCGTTGGGTGCAAATCGCAGCGCGGTAATCTTGCCGCCGCCGGTTATGGCTCGCGTGATCTGGCCGTTGGCTAAGTCCCAGGTTTGAATCGTGCCGTCTTCACTGGCCGTTGCCAGTGTCCGGCCGTCCGCCGCGAATGCAAGGTGCTTGATCTCGCTGCCATGACCTGCAAGGGTTTGAATCGTTTCGCGCGTAACCGTATTCAGGAGCACGATCTTGTTGGCTCGCGCAATCGCCACAGTCCGGCCATCCGGAGAAAGCGCGAGGGTCGTAATCGGTCCAGTGGAGGTGGGAACAATCTTCTTTTCACTAGTGCCTACATCCCAAAGTCGGATCGATTCCTGATCGAGGACTTCAGCGGCTATGGTTCCATTTGATGAGATATCGACAATGGTCGCCGAGTCTTCGTGCGTGCCCATCTGATTCTTCACTTCGCCGGACCGTGGATCCCAAACCTTGAGGCCGCCTTCCTCGATCTCCGCTGCAACAGTCTTTCCGTTTGCAGAAAAGGCCAGGGCCAGCACGCGCTTTACTGAGAGCAGGAACCGGCTGACAGATTTTTGCTGGGCATTGCTTTCGTTGTTTTCGTCAAACGTATGTTTGATCGTCCACGTCTGAGTATCGACCACATTCACGGCTGTAATGTCGGTTTGGAAAGCGAGGCTGCGGCCATTGGCGGTCAGGGTAATCATACTTACGCTGCCATCGTCGCCGGTCCGAAGGGTGCCCAGGCTCCCGTCTTGCAGATCCATAAGCTCCAGCGTGGCCACTGGACGGTTCGGCGCGTTCTGCCATCCGCCGATCATCATCTGTCTCTCATTTGCGAACGTCAGACAAGAGATCACCTGGGTGCTTGAGGGGAGCGTGTGCTTCAAGGCTCCTGTGGCAGCGTCATACAATCTAATCTCGCTCTTAACTGAGGGGTTCTTTTTGTTGTTTGAGACCGTCGTGATTGCCAGTGCCAGCGTCTCGCCGACTGGTGCGAAGGCGACGCTCCTCAGGCGCTGCTTGAAGTCCTTCAGCTTAAGTGTTTCTTCGCCAGTCGCGGTATTCCAAAGCCGCACTTCATTTGTGTTCCAATAGGCCACGAACTGCCCGCTCTGAGACACAGCCACGCGTTGCCGGCGCAGGTTCAGAAGGAAGTAAAGAGGATCGAACGCCTCGTATCTGGACACTTCGAAAGCGGGCAGATCCTGCTTCAGTTTGAATTTAAGCTGACCCGTTTGGGCGTCAAGCAACTTCAGCTCGGCTTTGAACGAAAGGAGGTCGTAGTGATATCCGACGGTCGCCAGGAGTTTGCCGTCCGGCGAGTGAAACGCCGTCACTGTCGACCGGCCTTCTCCCGGCATCGTCATCTTCTGTTTCAGTTCTCCAGTCTGCGCATCCCACCACTTCAGTTCGGCGGAAACTGTTCCCTCGCGCCGCCGGCCTTTCGGCTGTTGAATCCGGCTGCCATGGAATTCCTGGCTGCTGGTGACCAGGGTCTGACCGTCAGGGGCGTACGAAACTGACCACACCGTCCCTTCGAAACCGCTAATTACATGCCGCAAAGTTCCCGTCGCGAAGTCCCATAATTCAACCCGGTACGTCTCAGGTGCGCCCCGAGCGATCGCCAGGGTCCGACCGTCAGGAGAAAACTGGGTCGAGTAGACAATGTCCGTCAGGCGCGTGAAAACCCGCCGCGGCGGACGGTTTTGCGCATGCAACCAGGCGCCCGCGCTAAACAGGAGGCAGACGAACAGCGCCGGCGCATACCGGAGAGTCATGTTTGATGAAGGTAGTGAACGCATCTAGCAACGCCCGCGGCAGGTGACGCGAAAATCTATTTCAGGCAGTAGGCCACGATCAAATTGACCCACTACAGGAATATCTGATCAAGTCAATTGAAAACGGGTCTGATTTATTCCCCTCCCTTTGGGAGGGGTTAGGGGAGGGTGCGAAGCATGACGCCGACAGGCCCTCTCCCCGACCCTCTCCCAAAAGGAGAGGGAGAAAGGCTTTACGCTATTTCAGTACCCGATTAAGTTTTCCGGTCGGCACATCCCACAAGACTACTGACGCATTGCCCGCGCCGCTGGCGAGGAGACTTGCGTCGGGAGAGAAGGCAAGAGAAGTGACTGCCAGGTCATGGCCCTTGAGCGTGCGTCGCGCTTTGCCCGTCGCGGTCTCCCAAATAATCACCGAGCGATCATTGCCGCCAGTGGCCATCAGTTTTCCATCGGCTGAAAAAGTGATCGCGCTCACCGCGGCAGAATGCTTTTTGAGTTGCAGACGTAAGGAGCCCGTCTGCAGATCCCAGAGGCTCACGCGGCCATCTTCAGTGGCGCTTGCCAATGTCCGGCCGGCTGGTGCAAAGCGCAACGCCGTAATCTTGCCGCCGCCGGTGATGGTTCTCGTGAGCAGTCCGCTGGTTAAGTCCCAGGTTTGAATCGTGCCGTCTTCACCGGCGGTGGCCAGCGTCTGCCGGTCGCTTAACGCCAGGCATTCGACCTTTGTCTGTACTCTGAGCTTTTGGATGGCTTCCCCGGTGGCCGTGTTTAGCAAGACGATCAAGTTGGGGCGAGCGACTGCCAAACTGTGCCCGTCAGGTGAAAGCGCAATCGCTGACACTGGACCGTCAGCGTCGGAAAAGGATTTCTTTTCACCACTAGTCACGTTCCAGAGACGCAGCGTTCCGTCATTGCCGGCGACTTCGGCCAGAATAGTTCCGTCCAACGAACTCGCGGCCATCGATCCCGTATCGGACTGATCGGCCAACTGCTTTTTGACTTCACCGGTCCCGGGATTCCACAGCTTGATTCCGCCTTGCTCAATTTCACCTGAAACTGTTTTACCGTCCGCCGAAAATGCCAGCGCCATAACGCTTTTCACGGACACAAGAAATCGCCTGCTCGCCATACCGCGAGAGCTGATGTCGCTGTTCTCGTTAAAGGCTTGTTTGATCTTCCAGTTCTTAGTCTCGAGCAAGTACAAACTCGAGGCGTCGGTTTGGACGGCGACCAGCCGGCCATCGGGAGAAAGGACCAGCGAGCTGGCGTTTCCCTCGCCCCGGGATTCAAGACTGCCCAGGCTTCCGGTTTCGAGATCCGCAAGTTCCAACGTCGCGACCGAGCCGGTGTCGTCGCGATGCGTGCCCCCGATTAACAACTGTTCTCCGCTCAACGCAAACACGAGACTGGAGATATATTGAGTGGTTACGGGCATTACTTTTTTCTCGCTTCCCGTGGCCACGTCCCAGGTTCGAACCTCACTCTTGTAATCCCTGCGGTTGTTCTTGAAGGAAAGTTTCGTAATTCCTGCCGCCAGTATGCGACCATCGGGCGAGAAGGCCACCGCGCTCAAGTGTCCCTTGAAGTCTCGCAACTTGCGCACTTCCGCGCCGCTCGAGGTGTTCCACAGCCTGACTTCTCTCGTGTTCCACAATGCCACCAGGTGGCCATCAGGTGAGAATGCCACCGGTTGGCCGCGATTATTCATTGCGCCTTGGTAAGTCAACTCGTTCGCGCGATAAGCGCTCCTGGAATACGCGCTCTCGTAGATGTTCAGGCTGCCCTTGAATTTGAGCCTGACGTCGCCAGTGCTGGCGTCGAGTAACCTTAGATCCGCGTCATACGTTAACGAGCGTCCGATCGAAATCATCCCAGGCTCTGTGAGACCGGGCCGCAAACCTCCAAAAGTGTCAAAAGTTTTAAGCGCTATGGCAGCGCGGTATTCGACAGCCGCCAGCGACCCTCCATCCGGAGAGTGAATCGCGATCAAACTTACCCGGTCATCTCCCGGCAACTCGACGCGCTGCTTCAGCTCGCCGGTTTCCGTGTCCCACCACTTCAGTTCGACGAAGGGGATTCCGGTTTGCTGATCGGGCTTTTCCGAAATCTTGTTGCGGTGAAATCCGCCGCTTCCTGAGACGAGCGTCCTGCCATCCGACGCGAACGATATCGACCATACCGCCCCGTCGAAACCCCTGATGGTGCGGCGTAATGTGCCGGACACGATGTCCCACAGTTCAACTCGTCCCGCATCGCTGGTGCCGCGGGCGATCGCGAGCGTTCGATTATCCGGAGAGAATTTGACTGACCAAACAATGTCGGTGAAGCCCGAGAGAACCCGCGGTGGGCGACGCTCGAGCTGTGCATATTGCTGCGTCGCTGTGAACAGCACGACGCCGGAAGCGATGAGACCAAGGGCCAGTTTGCTGGTTTTCATGACGTGTACCGCTTCCTAAGAGCAGCAGTCAAGTAGTTCGTCGAAAAAATCCTTCTCCGTGTTCTCCGTGCCTCCGTGGTGCATCTTTCTTACTTATTTCAACACGGAGACACGGAGGTCACGGAGTTTACACGGAGAAATCCGATTTTTCCGACTGACTCCTAGCAGGGTGCTGAAAAAAGGCAAAATCGCCACAGAGACACAGAGTCACAGAGATGGGAAGGATTCAGAACCTATCAGACATGCCAACAAATGCTTACTCTCTTTGTTCTCATCTTTCTCTGTGTCTCCGTGTCTCTGTGGCTACGCTTAGTTTTTCATCAGCCTGCTAGGTCAGTCCATTTGCAGCGACATCATTCAGGAAGCTCTCGCCGGCATGCAGGCTTAATCCGAAATTCTCGGCGATCGTTTTCCCGATGTCTGATAACGAAGTTCGCGTGCCCAGATTAACGCCCGAGCGAGCGCTTTTGCCGAAAGCTAATAGCGGAGCGTACTCGCGTGTGTGATCGGTACCGGGATAGGTGGGATCGTTGCCGTGATCCGCGGTGATAATCACCAGATCGTCTGCGTTCAGCGCGGCCTCGATCTCAGGCCAGCGCGAATCGAAATGTTCCAGCGCGCGGGCATAACCTTCAGTATCACGACGATGACCGTAGAGCATGTCAAAGTCCACGAGGTTCGAAAAGATCAGGCCACGCGTGTTGGCGCGCAGAGCTTTAATCGTCTGATCGATCGACTGTTCGTTGTTCTTCGCGCTTAAGTCCTGAGTCACTCCGGTTGAATCATAGATCGAAGCGATCTTTCCGATGCACACTACATCGAGCCCATGTGACTGCAAGAGCGGCAGGAGGTTTTCGCGCGGCGGCGGCACCGCATAGTCATGGCGATTCTCAGTGCGATAGAACGCGCCGGGTGCGCCGAGAAACGGACGCGCGATCACCCGGCCCACCTCGTGCTCGCCCCGCAGCAGGTCGCGGGCGATCTCGCAGATTTCGTAAAGCCGTGGCAACGGAATCACTTCCTCATGCGCGGCAATCTGGAAAACTGAATCCCCGGACGTGTAGACGATCGGCTTGCCGGTCTGTACGTGTTCCGCGCCCAGGTCCTTGATGATTTCCGTGCCGCTGGCCGGAATGTTGCCGAGGATCCCCGGCACATGGGTCCTCGCGATGAACTGTTCGATGATCGACTCAGGAAAGCCATTCGGATAAGTCGGAAACGCGCGCTCCAGAATAATGCCGGCCATTTCCCAGTGACCGGTGGTCGTGTCTTTACCGTTTGAAGCCAGCGCGCATTTGCCATAACAACCGCGGGATTTTTCTATCTCCGCCACGCCTTTCAGCGAACGAATGTTGCCGAGCCCGAGGCTTTGCAGATTCGGCAAGCGCACCTCGCGCGATTCACAGATGTGACCGAACGTGTCCGACCCCGCATCACCCCACTCTGGGGCGTCGGGCATCGCGCCAATGCCGGCGCCGTCGAGGACTATTAAGGTGATTCGATTGAAAGAAGAGTTAGGTTCCATCCTGAGATTCTTGCCCAACAAATTGCATTCGAGATTCCGGAGCCTAAGTTATATAATCACGCGCATGGAAGCAAACGGAACATACACCTTCACGATGCTCTTCGAACCTGCGGAAGAGGGCGGCTACGTTGTAACGTGTCCGGCATTACCCGGCTTAGTAACGGAAGGCGACACGATGGAAGAGGCAAGGCAAATGGCGGAGGATGCTCTTCGCGGTTATCTTGAAAGCCTGCGCAAGGATGGTATATCGATTCCGCCGGACAAGACCCCTATCACGGAACCAATTGAAATCGCACTTGCCATATGAGATGGAATGCTGCGAAATTCAATTGCAACCAATGTGATGATGTCGTATGATGCGAGCGACTTGAAAGCAGCGCCCCGATTGAGGGCCACGATAAAACTAAGAAGAATTTAGCGGCTCGATTGAAGCCCGTTGATCCAGAAAAGGATCCGCGGGCGTTTTTTGTTTTAGCCTGCTCAACTAAGGAGAAAAATGAACCACCCTTGAGATTCGCCCGATGAAACCAAGCCTGCCATCAATCCAACCGAAGCGATTAATCCGAGCCCTTGAGAGGGCTGGGTTCTTCGTGCATCACGTTAGCGGCAGCCACTACATTCTAAAGCATCCGGCGAGGCTCGTTCGGGTCACTGTACCTCTTCACAATCGTGATTTGAAACGCGGAACGCTCCGGTCGATCATGAAGCAGTCGGGCCTCACAAATGAAGAATTCTTGAGCTTGCTATGAAGTGCGCTCTTGAGAGATTTCCAACAAAGCTATCACCTGATCCCAGCGCACGCTTGGAAAGCCCTCGAGAAAATCATCTATTGAATCTCCGGCCTCAAGATGGTCAAAGAGACTCCGTACCGGCACGCGCGTTCCTGTAAACACAAACGTTCCGCCGAGAACTTCTGGATTAGAGTGAATGATTTCCTCTCGCTGCATAACGAAAGTTTAACCCCCCCCCACATCGTCGGGGTTCAAGCCGCTGGCGACCGAAAGCGGCGGCCCGCAACTCACTGCTTTGGCGCATAGTATCCATCGCGCGCACGCACACTCGCGTCTTTCACGCCGCGCATCTCAACTTTGATCTGACGAAAGCGTCCGTCGCGAGTCTTGTTCGAAGGATAGTAGCCCAGGCTGTACTGCGTGCCTATCTCGTTGGCTACCTCCGCAAACGCGGCCCGCGCTTCTTGCACACTACCGGCGGCGAAAGCCTTCCCTCCGGAGTTGCGCGCCATCTCACCCATTTCTTTCCGCGCCAGATTATAGAGTTGCCGGCTGATGTCCATGCGTTCGAACTGTCCCATGCGACAAAAATCCTGATAGTCTTCCTTCTGCGCCTGCGGCACAAAGAGCTGGCGAAACCGCTCTAACTGTTTCGCCGACAGAGTCAGCCGCCCGTCATCCTGGCAATCTTTCAAGAGACGATCCTCGACATAGTCTTCAGTGCTGACTTGAATGAAATAGGAAGCCACACCAGCTCGCGCAAGCTTGGCGCGCGCATCCTCGTAACCCGAGTCACTGCTGGAATCGACGCCGTCAGTCAAAGCCACGACTGCACGCCGCCCACGCATTTCTTCTCGCGGTGGATCGCGAAATACCTGATCGGCCACGCGTCCCAGGCCATCATAGAAGGGCGTGCCGTTGCTGGTGCCCAAATTTTCGACCGCCGCGCGCAGGGCCTGGCGATCGCTGTTGAGCCCGGACAAAACCTCGACCGTGGCCAGCGGCGAACCATTTCGCGCCACATTATTGAAAGCCACAATCCCCACGCGATCTCCCGGCCGCAGCGCGTTGATGAAGGCATTTGCCGCATCGCGGATCAAACCCAACTCTTCGCGAGTAGACCCGGAAGTGTCCAACAGCAGAGCGATCTCAAACGGCGCTTCGGTGGTGGCAAAGTTCGTCACACGCTGTGGCTTTCCGTCTTCAAGAACGACAAAGTTCTCGGCTCGCAATCCTGCCAGAGGCCGGCCGGTTCGATCAGTTACTACCGCCGGCACCGTAACCAGTTGCGTCTCGACGCGGACGACGTCGCCTGCATCTACTTCTTCACCAGATGTATTCGTTTGCGGCGGAGTGGCGCTGGGCGATGGCAAAGGAGTGGTCGGAGGCGTCGCGCCAACTTTTCGAGGTCGCTGTTGTTGGTTGGTCTGGCCCGGATGCGAGGCGCTCCCCGCAGCCACACACACAGCGAGCGAGAGCCCTGCGCAGACTAAACAACCAAGCAATCTGATCTTAAACTGTCGTGCTTGCATTAATCCGTTGGACTGACCTCTGACCTTTTTGAATGGCTCCGGGGTTGACTAAATATAGCCGCAAATCTCAGCTAAACCAAAGCCCGTTTCTTGGAGTGCCGACTTCAATCCGGTCTTTCATTGTTAGTGCCAAGCCCAGCTAAAGTTGGTACTCTCAACGCCGTTCGGGATTAGGTTTACCATTCCGTTCTTGACACATATCGTTGCTTTCCCTACGATCACACCTTGCGACAGGGCAAGAGTTGCAGCGATATTTGAAATGGGCACGTATGTCAATGGTAGACGGCCTCCCTTACAAGGAGGAGGTTGGGGGTTCGAGTCCCTCCGCGCCCACCATGATCGACATTTGAAATTTCAGATTTGAAATTTGAGATCTGAAAATGCGGAGTCGTAGTTCAGTTGGTTAGAACGCCGGCCTGTCACGTCGGAGGTCGCGGGTTCGAGTCCCGTCGGCTCCGCCACTTATGAATGCTCAACGCTACTGGCACGATCTCTTTTTAGAGGGCGTGCCAGTAGATGAGCTAATAATGCTTGCGCTTGATCCCCCGCCAAAGACGCTCGCTCACAGGCGTTCCATAGAACGTAACCAATCTCTTAACTCGCTACCTCCTTGCCACAAACCCCTTCGAAAATTGGCTGCCCTCTTGCAACGAGGAACACCTTTGAGGACTCTTACAGTCACTCTACAAGGGAAAATGTCGTATTTGAGATAAAAAGAGCGGAAAAGGAATACTTTTGGACGATTGCGCGTTTACTTGAGTAGGGTGGCAAGAGATAGGACAATGAGCCGTTCAGTGATTCAGCAGGGTGCAGGAGTTGTTATGGCTAGTTATTTCTGGCCCTCAATGCTTAGGGTCTCCAGGGGGACTCCGCTCTAAATTTGATGGACATCTCCGCGTTGACTTGTGATGCGCCGTGGCTTATGTTTTGCCTAAGCTTGGCAGAGGTAGGAGCGGCTTTGGAAAAAGTTCAGGCCACCAAGGAGTGAACAGTCTCTATGGACAAGACGTTTAGCCGCTTGCAGAGGAGAATAACAAATTATGAGTAGTAAACGGCATCAAGACACAATAAGCAAAGGGCAAGCAACCGGAACGGCAGTGGAGTATCGTCGTAGAAAGGCCGATTTGGAAGAGGCGCAAGCAATGGAGCGAGTGGATGCTATGCTCAACGAGTGCTCAGCGGAGATCGGGGCTGCTCGCGAACGCATGGCGGTCAGACAGGTGGAGATAGAACGACTTAAGGCCGAAAACCGTGAACTCCTGGCGCGGACACGGCGCCGACTCGAAGGCATTGAGAAAGCAGCTTAGGGAATTACGATGGCTTGGTCTTCTTATGTCGAGAGACTGTACGAATTTCTCCAAGAGGTTCGTGACTTAGTAAAGAATACTGAGAAGAACCAAACCGAGATAGAGGACCTGCGGGTGGAACTAAAAGAAGTCACCGAAATCCTGCGGCTATTAATATCACAAATCGAGCGGGCACAAGATCGGATGGCGGATCAGCGAAAGATTGACGAGTTAAAGATGAAAAATTTCAAACTCCAAGTTGAGTCGATAGTTGGCCAGAAAATACCAGAAGATACTGGCGGCGACTGAATTGCGGTAAGTGAACGAATCGGATTCCCAAGAGCCTACCTGTTCAACCGTCCGACACCTCTCATGCTTGAAAAACTCAAAACAAAGAAAAAAGTCTTCCTACCCGTGTTTGAATTTTAGGTGCGGGAATCTTAAAGTGCAGCAATGATTCCCGTTGCTAACGCAATCCAAATCGTCCTCGCTCAAATCAGGACCTCGTCTGTCGAGTTAGTCGCGCTGGATGAAGCGCTTGGTCGAGTGCTGTCAGAGGACGTGATTGCAGACACGGATCTTCCACCGTTCGATCGCGCGCAGATGGATGGCTATGCGGTCCGCGCCGCCGATCTGGCGAAGACGCCCGCGCAACTTCGCATCGTTGGTGAATCCGCGGCCGGCAGCGGTTGGCATCATGAAATGAAAGCGGGCGAGGCCGTGCGCATCATGACCGGCGCGCCCGTCCCCGCCGGCGCTGATGCGGTCCAGCAAGTAGAGTTGACTCGCGAATCCGATGACGCGCAGTTCGTTGAGATTCTCGAGCCGGTCGACGCCGGCAGATCAATCGTCAGACGAGCCAGCGAGATCAAAATCGGTGAGACGGTGTTGCGAGCGGGCGAAGATATTAACGCGGCGATGATCGCGACGCTGGCGTCGTTCGGTTATGGGCAGGTGAAGGTTGGCCGCCGGCCGCGCGTGGCCATTATGGCTACCGGCAGTGAGCTCGTCGATATAGATCAGAAGCCTGGCAAAGATCAGATTCGGGATTCAAACAACTACACGCTGGCCGCGTACGCGGAGCTGGCCGGCGCGATTGTCGAGCGCTTGCCGCTGGCCGGCGACGATACTGAAGGATTGAAGAAACAGATTGCTAACGCGGCCGCACGTTCTGATGTCCTGGTCACATCAGGCGGAGTGTCCATGGGTGTCTACGATTTCACCAAAGCCGCCTTGAAAGAACTTGGCGCCGAGATTTTTTTCGAGCGAGTCGCCTTGCGGCCAGGTAAGCCGACCGTCTTTGCCCGGCTCGGCAATGCGTTGGTGTTTGGGCTTCCCGGTAATCCCGTTTCAGTTGCTGTCACATTCAATTTGTTCGCGCGCACGGCCTTGCGTGCAATGCAGGGGGCGAAACAACCAGAACTGATCGTCGAAATGGCGGTACTCGCGCGTGATCTGAAAGGATCGTTTGAACGCGAGAGCTATCTGCCGGCAATCCTGCGCACGGACGAGAAGGGAACTTTGCTGGCTGAGCCTTTGAAGTGGGGCGGTTCGTCGGACTTTGTAGCGTTCGCGCGTGCGACGGCGCTAATCGATGTGCCTGCGGACATAAAAATGATTGAAGCCGGATCGCCGGTGAAGATAGTTAGACTTCCAGGATAGTGTCAAACGAGTAGCATAGACTTCAGTCTGTGTCTCCAATCTAATCACAGACTGAAGTCCATGCTACTCACGCCTGCACAATCGGCGCCAGCTTCTCGCTCAAAGCTGTGAATCCTGTGAACCCTGGTAGCCGGGCAATCCTACTCGCCACTGTGCGATTGAAGATCTCCAAACCGCTGGCCCCGCGAAACAGAGTCGAGACCACATAATTCGTATCGTTTTCAGGCTTGGGCCCCTGACCAACCGGCGCCCAAAACTTGCGAACACTGAAGCGTGCCAGGTCGCGTGAAAATTTGGCCTGACTCAATTTTAGCTTGGCGATGCTCCAATAGAAATTCGAATGAATCGACTCTTCCTGCATGATTGCCGTCAACAAGTAGGTTAGGACTGGATGGTCGGCAAGCTCCGATAAGCGTCGATATGCTTGCAAGGTCGTAATCTCGTTGATCGCTCCCCAGGCCATGTGAGCGCCATGGAAATATTTTCCGAATGGCTTAACGGCCCAATACAGAAGATAGGCATTGATTGAATAGGCCCAGGGTATCTTGTCCTTAGCTTCGGCTTGCCATTTCTCGTGAGTTGTAATCCCCGCTTCATTTAAGAAACGATTTAACAGATCGGCATGCTGATTTTCTTCAACGCTCCAACGGTCCATAAACTTCCTGATGATGGGATCCCTGCCGGTGGGCGTTCTCAGCAGCTCGCGGTAATAGATGTCGGTGAAATACTCGACGTCCCGCATGTAAATCAGCACCGGGACAAAAGCAGGATTCAGTGCATAGCTTGAAACGTCGCGCCACGGAATGCTGTCAACGAACTCCCTGGTCAAAGCGCGTGGCTGTTTTTCGTACCAATCAAGAACTTCCTTATCTGTTTCGAACACCGTAGGCCTCCCAGGGAAGACTCTTATGAACTTGAAAATCGGTAACTTTACGATTGCGGGCCGGCAAACGGATTTTCGACGGTGGATTATTCTGTTATGCTCGCCGAAAAGCAATCAGATCTTAGCGGGGCTGATGCTGTGCATTACGATTTTTCAAAAGCGTGCCGGGACGAGAGAAACCGGAATAATTTCCTAACCTGATGCCGTCTACTGCAACCTCTTCAATAGTGAGCGAGATTCCCGCAAATACCCTAAATCCAGAGGCCGCGCCGCTGGCCCATCAGGCGATCCATGACACGGTCGCGGGCATTCTGGAAAAGGAGCGGCGAGGCCCGCTGCTGGACGTGCCCGCTGGGGAAGGGGCGCTGGCGGCCCGTCTAATCGCGGCCGGATTTGAGGTGAGTTGCTGTGATCTGTATCCGGAGATCTTTCGCCTGAACGGTGTCAGCATCCGCCAGGGTGACTTGAACGGCAAGCTGCCTTTCGCTGATCGGTCATTCGACTATGTCACCTGTCTCGAAGGGCTGGAGCACATCGAGAATCCACAACAGGCAATTCGCGAGTTCGCGCGGGTGCTGCGTCCCGGCGGGAAGGTGATAGTCAGCATTCCGAACATTCTGAATATCGAAGAACGTTTGAAATGGCTGCTCTATGGCTACACTTCTCACTTCAAGCCAATGACGCGCGCGCATGTCGAGCGCCTGCGCGCTGACTACGACGACCGCGAAGAGATCGCCGCGCACGTCAATCCGATCGGTTATTCCGAGCTGCGTTACATTCTCGAGAAGTACGGCTTTCAAATCGCGGGCGTGCATCGTGATAAGCCCAAGTCGAATGCCTGGCTCTACTGGCCCATCGTGCTTTTGATTCGATTGATTGCCCGGCTAACGCCCGCGGCAAAACGAAGCGAACGCTGGACTGAAGAGTTGGCGTCGGATGAAGTGTTGTTGGGCGGGAATACGTTGATTGTTCATGCCAGGTTGAGCGATATTCAGAGCGGAATTTAAACGCAAAGATACGCAAAGGATTTCGCAAAGGTACGCAAAGGAAATTCGGAAGAGGTACGTGGAGTGACTGAAAATGAACTCTCACATTTGGTCGTCGGGTGTGCGATGCGAGTGCATTCTGCCCTTGGGTTTGTTGGAATCTGCGTACGAGGCGTGCTTGCAGTTTGAGTTGATTAAGTCTGGTCTTAAGGTTGAAGCACAGAAACCACTTCCGCTCGTTTACGAATCCGTGAAACTCGAATGCGGCTATCGAGTGGATTTGCTGGTTGAGAGTAAGTTGATCATAGAAGTGAAATCGATTGAAGCGCTCGCTGAAATCCACTTTGCTCAGGTTCTAACTTATCTCAGGTTGTCTAATCTCCGGCTGGCTCTCTTATTGAACTTCAACGTCGTCCACATGAAAGACGGGATCAGAAGGATCCTGAACAAACTCTAATGAACCTTTGCGTCCCTTTGCGTTTAAATCTGATCGTTGCGCCAATCCATTAGAGGATGAGTGAACTAACCCACATCGACGAACACGGCCGCGCCAGGATGGTCGACACCAGCGAGAAGGCGATCACCACACGGCGGGCCATCGCCTCGGCTCGGGTTTTGATGTCTGCCGCGACTGTGGCCGCAATTCGCGATCACACCACGCCGAAGGGCGATCCACTTGAAACCGCTCGCCTGGCCGGAATTGTCGCCGCCAAGCGCACAGCCGAACTTATCCCCTTATGCCATCCGTTGCCGCTGACGCACGTCGAGGTGCGCGCGGAACTCTTCGACGAGGGCGTTCATTTGGAGGCAGAAGTAACCACGCGGGCACAGACCGGAGTTGAGATGGAAGCTTTGACCGCCGTTTCGGTAGCCGCGCTAACGGTCTATGACATGTGCAAGGCTTTAGACAAAGCGATGACGATTACCGACCTGCGGCTCGAGCTCAAGACGGGCGGGAAATCCGGCGACTACCGGCGCGAAGCAAATCAGTCGGGAACAAGCTAAGCAGATTGTACGTTCTTGATCGTGGCACAGACTTCGGAACGTCTGATCAAGTTGGTTGAAATATGAGTGGGTTTCTTCCTCCCTTTGGTTAGGTCAGGGAAACTTGACCAGACAAGCCCTCTCCCCGGCCCTCTCCCAAAGGGAGAGGGAGAAAAGAAAGTCTGTGCCACTCGCGGAGGCTCAATTATGAAATACAGACTGTCCCAGGATGCTCGCCCTCAAGCAAAGACGCTGTTGTTTGCGGCGGGACTTTCGATCGCGTTGTGGTTCATTCCTTTTGCCGAAATTCTAAGTTATCCGTTCCGCATTTTTGTGACCTTCATTCACGAAGGCGGACACGCGGTGGCGGCGCTCTTGACCGGCAACTCGGTGCAGAGCCTGAGCGTGGCGATGAACGCCAGTGGCGAAACCTATACGACCCAGGGTGGAATGTTCGCTCAGATGCTGGTTTCGAGTGCCGGCTATTTGGGCGCCATGACTTTTGGCGCGCTCTTGCTGGTGTTGATTCGCAAGGCAGTGGCCGCGCGGATAGTTCTCGCTGGTTCGGCTCTCTTGATATTAATCCTGACGACTGTCTTTGGACTGATCAAACCAATGGTGGCCGGATCTTGGGGCTCGCTGACCGGAATTCCATTCACCTTTTTCGCGGGCATCGCCCTGGCAATTGGGCTGGTCGCCGTCGCGCGTTTTGCCAGCCCACGCGTCGCGACTTTTGTCTTGAGCCTGCTGGCCGTGCAATGCGTGCTGAACGCTCTGCTGGATTTGAAAACAGTGTTCTTTCTTTCGTCGCCCCTGGCCCCGGCTGTCCATACGGATGCGGCGAATATGGCTGCGGCCACCGGCATCCCAGCCGTCATCTGGACAATCATCTGGATCTTAGCCGCGTTTGGAATTCTGATGGGAGCATTGCGTCTCTATGTCGCCGCGCGTGACCGGGCGTTTGATAAGAAAAAAGATTTGCCCTTCGAAGAGAACGCGGAAGCGTGAAGTGTCTGAAGCCCGACTGTGAGGGAGGGCCCCATCCGATTCATGGCCCTGCGGGCCCTCCCGCACGGTCGGGCTTCTGACACTGAGTATCGACCGTTCCATTTAGGTTTCATTCCACATCTCGTCATTGATAGAATGCGCGACCAGCTAATCGATTCAATGAGTCAATGGACAAATTCATCCAGGGTCTCGACCGTCAATTTGCTCAGCTCCATTGCGATGCGCACAAATTGATCGAAGCGATCTCGCCCGAGCTGCTCTACTATCAGCCGCCTGGGATCTCGAAATCCTTGCCGCTTCATTCATGTGGTGAGCAAATTCTGCGCAGCGCGGCGGTGGTCGAGCAGACCTTTGGCGGCATTACAACTAATCTTTGGGACGATCCGTTCGAGTGGACGCTGCCCGAAACTTTGCCGACCTTGGATAAAGTTGCCGGGTATCTTGACGAAGTCGAAAAGACCCGAAAGCATGGTTTCCAGCTTTTCAAAAGTGACGCGGATCTTTTGAAGGAAATCATGGCGCCGTCCGGGCCTACTCAATTGTTGCCGTTGTTGCTGGACACGCTGGCGCGCGCAGCGCATCATCAGGGCCGAGCTTGGGCGACGTTAGAAATTCTGCGAGCAGCGACACCAACTGGAAGCTAAGAACCGAAATCATGTATTGCCCACGATGCGGTCAACAACAGGCTAGTGATTCAATGCGCTTTTGCGCGCGCTGCGGATTTCCGCTGGAAGGCGCGATGGTTCTGCTGGCCCACAACGGCATGCTGCCGCGCTATGAAACAGCGGTCGGCGAGACGAAAATCTCGGCGCGCCGCAAAGGCGTAAAGCAGGGCGCTTTGTTGTTTCTATTTGGCGTCGTGCTGGTGCCGCTGCTGGCAATATTTGCGAGCTATGCGCCGAACCGCATTGGCACAGCCTTCGAATTTTTTGCGGCGGCTGCCGCCGTCCTTTGTTTCGTTGGTGGTCCGTTGCGCATGCTCTTTGCGGCATTGTTCGAAGAGGGGGCACCGCCTCGGCAATTCGTCCCGCCATCTGCGTACGCGCCTCCGGCCATCCCGCCGCCGGTCCGGGTTACGGCTCTGCCTCAAGCCACCGCCACCCCGACTGTTGGCTGGAGGACACGACCTCAGACGGCTGAGATCGTCGCTCCGCCGAGTGTGACGGATCACACCACCCGGCTCCTGGAAAAGTCTGAACCTGGGAAGGACTAGGACACCTTCATTTTGTAATTCAAACATGCTTCCTACCTCTGAAGGCGATGGGGCGAGGGCGCGCACGGAGAGCGTTCACTCTGTAGGAGTGAAATGTTTATAGACCCGAGCACTACTTGATGACTGGCTTCGTTCGAAGGAGCGGAAGACGAACTAGACTTTTACCACTCGAGAATCACTCCGCTCCTTCGAAGGGAACCTGGAGCCGGGTGTTGCGCCGCGTACTATAGACATCTCAGCCCTACGGGGTGAAAGCTGACAGACCCTCTAAATAACGCTCCGCGACGTGGAGAGCTTGAAAAGCTCAAAGCTTCCATCACCTTTGCCCAAATCCTTCCTCGCGGGCACAATCATGCTCGATGGCCGACTCCGATCAGGTAGAAATCAAACATGATTCGTTGACTGCACGTCTGCGCGCGCGGATCGAGCGCGAAGGGCCGATCACTTTTCACGACTGGATGCAGGCCGCGCTTTACGACGAACGCGAAGGGTATTATTGCCGTTCGGGCCCGCCGCGACAGGGCCGAACCGGCGATTACCGCACTGCGCCGGAAACCAGTCCGCTGTTTGCCGCGACGTTTGCCTGGTATTTTTCGAAATTGTTTGCGGAGCTGGTTTTTGAACTTCACTCGCCTCCGAAGTGGACCATCTTTGAAGCCGGCGCCGGTGGAGGCGAGTTCGCCTACGGCATCCTCAACAGCCTCAGAGAAAATTATCCCGAAGTCTTCCTGGCCACCAATTACGTAATCGACGAAGTCAGTCCAGCTACGCGCCGACGAGCGCAGGAGCGACTCTCTGAATTTGCCGAGCGCGTGACTTTTCAGCGTTTTGCCGAGATCGACAAGCCGGCATTTGCGGGTGTTTGTTTTTCTAATGAACTCATCGATGCGTTTCCAGTTCATCGAGTGATCATGCGCAATGGAAGATTGAGCGAGCTTTGTGTCGGACTTGACCAGAACGATTTCGTCTGGGTCGAATGTGATCCCGAACCGCGCGTCGCTGAATACTGCCGGAGCCCCGAACTACGACTTTCAGAGGGCCGGATCGTAGAGGTCAATCTCGAAGCTGAAGAATATATCTCGCGAGCCGCTGGATTGTTTGAGCGTGGCTTTCTGGTCACAGTGGACTATGGCGCTGAGCGAAGTGAATTGCTGGACTCGCCGCATCGTTTTGCAGGAACACTGCGGGCCTTTCATCGTCATCAGATGAAGGACAACGTATTTGCCAGACCAGGAGAGCAAGACCTGACCACGACGATTGACTGGACACAGATCCAGGAAGCGGGCCAGCGCGCCGGGCTGCGACCCATCAGGTTTGAGCGCCTGGATCAGTTTCTGGCAGGTGAAGGATTCGGAATTCTTTCCGAGATGGTCACGCACACCCAGGATCCGATCGAAGCTTTGCGCCTGAGCATTGGCGCGCGTGAAATGATCATGGCTCATGGACTGGCCGCTTCGTTTCAGGTCCTGGTGCAAGAGAAGCACCCTTAGCTGCCGTGGGTAGTGGTGTGGTTTGAACGAATGGCGCGGGCGTCCCGCCCGTGAATCACGCGCAAGATGCGCGTGCCACATCAAAATGCACGCTGCTGTGAAACCTGGACTCTTGACACTGGCGTAGGCATACTCGCCGCACCGCGGAGTGGTGATCGAGTTCTAAGTCAGAAGCCCGACCGTGAGGGAGGGCTCCCATCCTTCTGCACAGTTCCTTAATGTCTCATGGCCCTCCCTGACGGTCGGGCTTCTGACACTCCTAAAAATTTAGTTGACAACTCGGGCAACCTTCGCCTATCCTCCTAAGCTCTTAGGAGTCGAACTCTGATGGCGCGACGAAAAACTGACAATCTAACACCGCTCGAGCTGGAGATCATGCATGTGCTTTGGGAAGTGGGGGCGGCCAATGTCCAGACCGTGCAGCAGCATCTACAACGCGAACTCGCCTATACCACGGTCCAGACCATGCTCAATATTCTTCATCGCAAAGGCAAAGCGAAGCGGACGCTCAAGGAGCGCGCCTATTTTTACAAGCCCGCAGTTAGTCGCAGCCAGGTCGTCGGTCAACATATGAGCGACATCGTCGAGCGCTTGTTCGGCGGATCGGCCGAGAGTCTGGTGATGAGCCTGGTGGAAACAAAACATCTGACACCGAAAAAGCTGGAGCGGCTGCACAAGCTGCTGGAAGAAAACCGAGAAGGAAAGAAATGAGAGTCGGAGCCCAACTGCTTTTGACATTTCTGTTGAATGCTTCCTGGCAGATCGCGCTGGTCGTCGCATTTGCCGCAGCCTGTGATTGGTTGTTGCGCGGAACGGCGGCTCGTTACCGTCACGGGCTGTGGATTGCGGCACTCGCTCTGGCTTTTGTCCTTCCATTGCTGGGTCCCGCGCGCCTGGTCAGGACCCTCCTCTTGAGATCAAAACCGCTGACTGTCGAAGCCGCTGCGGCGCCCGTCTTTGTGACCTGGACCTACTCACCCGATCTTGATTCGGTGGAACCGCCGGCCAGCTCGTCTGCGCCGCCGGCAGTCGAAGCTCGTCGCAGCTTCCTGGCGTCGGGAATTCATCTGAACGCGCGTATCGCGACGCTGCTGGTGGCCTTGTACGGACTATTCCTGCTTTACCGGACCGGTCAGTTGGTGCGGGCCTGGCGCAGAACGAAGACCATCGTTCAGAGCGCATACGAGTGCAAATTTCCCGCCCAGGTCAAAACGATTGTTGAGAAGTGTCAGACAGCGATCGGCGTCAGACGGGTTCGCATTCTTTGTTCGACATCAGTGCCGGTGCCCAGTACTGTCGGTATCTTGAATCCATTGATCATACTGCCCGAGGGCCTGTTGCGCGACGTCGATGAAGAAGTGCTGACCTCAGCCATTGGCCATGAATTAGTGCATGTCGCGCGGCGCGACTATCTCACCAATCTAATCTACGAATTCATCTACCTGCCGCTGTCTTTCCATCCGGCGGCGGCGCTGCTGCGCCGGCGGATTAAGCAGACCCGCGAACTCTGTTGTGACGAAGCAGTCGCGTCAAAACTTCTCAGGGCTGAAACCTATGCTCGTTCACTGGTGCGTCTGATCGGTGCGGCGCCACTCGCGCGCCGTCTGGCGGTGGACACGACCATCGGGATCAGCGAATCGGATATTCTGGAGGTAAGAATCATGTCATTGCTCAAGACACCAAAGCTAACCGCGCGGCGCAAAAGGTTGCTGCTAATCATGGCGGCATTGCTGCTGGCTGCTCCCTGCGTGGCGGCCACTTCATTCGCGCTGACTTTCGACATCGATCGGGCAGAGCCGAGCGTAGCACCGCAATCCTCTGAAAAGATCGCCGCTGAAAAACTTGATCGCCAAGCTCAGCAGCGCGTGCGTGAAGAGTTGAAACGCGCGCTTGATGATCTCAGGAAAAAAGCGCTGACAGCGCCGGAATCACAACGTCCGGAACTCGCAGCGCGGTTGCGCGAGGTGCAACAGAATTTGGAATTGCAGGAACGAGCCCTGGAACGGTACCAGCAAACCCGCGAGGAAGAGCAAAAGAAGATCGAAGAACTACGCGCGACGCTTGCCGAGTTGGAAAAGAACCGTCCGGCGAACGAAACTCGGATGAAAGAGGCACGCGAGAAAATCGCCGAGATGGAAAGGCTTTCCACTGCGGAAAGAGAGCGCGAAGTGCAACAGGTCATGGGGGAGATGCAAAAGACCCGGACCGACCGGAAGCCCAGGGTGATTTATCGCGTTGAGCCGGAATACACGCCCGACGCCCGCGAAAAGAAGATCGAGGGAGCGGTAGTGTTGACGTTAACGGTTGATGCCCAGGGCCTGCCACAGAACGTACAGGTCATCCGCCCGCTCTATCCATCGCTTGATCAGAGCGCAATTGAAGCTGCGCGTAAGATGCGTTTCGAACCCGCGATGAAAGATGGCCAACCAGTTTCCAAGACGCTTAGCATTGAAATGCATTTTCAGATGGGGCCTGGAGACCTGCAAAGAGAGATTGAAGACCGCGCGAAACGCGAGATCGAAGAACGCGCAAAGGCCCAACTCGGTTTGGGTCTTGAGATGACGCGAAGGAAGGACCTGCAAGACCGAGGTGAAGAACGGGTGCGGAAGCAGGCCGAGCTGGTTCGGGGCGCGACGCTTTCGATGGACCGGGCGATTCAGATTGCTACCAGCCAGGTTCCCGGCAAGGTCCTCGCGTGCAGCCTCGGGCGCGATGGCGACAAGACGTTCTACCACGTCGTGATCATCGGCGGTGACGGCGATAAGAGCACCACCACTTATGTCTGGGTCAGCGCTACCGACGGCCAAATTCTGAAGACTGAAAAAGAAGAGCGCCGGGAAGAAGAAACCGCGATGGAACGCGGCGAGGGGAGATCGGTCTCCGGCGGCGTGTTGAATGGCAGCGCGACCGTTCTGCCCCAACCGGTGTATCCACTGATTGCGAGACAAGCTAAAGCATCGGGCGCGGTTAATGTACAGATAATGATAGATGAGGGAGGCAACGTCATCGATGCGCATGCGGTGTCCGGTCATCCGTTGTTGCAGGCCGCGGCAGTTAAGGCTGCGAGACAGGCGACCTTCAAACCAACTCGCTTGAACGGCGAGCCAGTGAGAGTGACCGGAACTCTTGTCTATAACTTCGTGGCGCAGCAGTGAGCAGTGGGCAGTGGGCAGTGAGCAGTGAGCAGTGAGCAGTGGGCAGTGGGCAGCGGGCAGTGAGCAGTGAGCAGTGAGCAGTGAGCAGTGAGCAGTGGGCAGTGGGCAGAGGGCAGTGGGCAGTGAGCGGTGGCCTCGACCGTTAGGAAACGGGGCAGTAGCCCGACCGTCAGGGAGGGCTCAGTAAGACTCGAAGGCGGCCATCACCGGCCGCCTTTCTCATTCGCGCCTGGCTTTGCACAAAAGTAGGTTTATCAGTCCTAACGCGGACTCAGCCACCGGCACGTCCTCGCGATCAGCGGCGAGATTCGTAGTAGACTACGCGGCGAGAAATGCAGGCTCCCCGTTTCAGCTCAGCCAAACAGGAGACGCCAATGAATCACCTCCGTTTTGCGGCACTGTCCGTTTTGCTTTTGTGCGCTCTGGCTAATGCTCAAACCAGCGCACCTGCCCAGAAGAAAACCACTGCCACGCCGCCGGCGCAAAAGGAAGTCGACCCCGAATTCCTCCAGCGCCGCTCGCTCGCCATGTCTCTGCTTCAATCGTTGGCGATCGAAGCGCGCAGTTATCGCGATGAACCTCTGCGCGCCCGCGTGCAAGCGCGGATTGCTGACGCCCTCTGGGACGAGGACAAGGAAAATGCGCGTAGCCTTTTTCGCAGGGCCTGGGAGGTTGCCGAAGTTGTCGAGAAGGACGCCGCCCAAGACGCGGTCAATGCCGTTCCCGGAAGGTTGGCCGCCAGCCGGCCTGCTCGCCCGCGCACAAATCTCCGCAGAGAAATTCTGCAATTGGCCGCGCGCCGCGACCCGGCTCTGGGTGAACAATTCCTGGCGAAGTTAACGGCGAAGGACGAAGCACTGCGAACCAGCGATCCAGCAACCAACCGCCCCGAGGTGTCAGCGGCCGAGATGGCGGAGAGGCTAAGGCTGGCCAACCTTTTTTTGGCATCAGATAATGTCGAGCGAGCTTTGCAGTTCGCCGATCCGGCGCTGGTGCGGGCCACGACGGGATCGATCCAGTTCCTGTCGACGTTGCGCGACAAGAGTCCCGTCGCAGCCGACCAGCGTTTCGCCGCATTGCTCTCGATGGCCCTGGTCGATCCGGCGTCAGACGCAAACACAGTTTCGCTGTTCACTTCGTATGCCTTCACTCCTTCGATATACCTGGCTGTTTCGCCGGGCGGGATTCCGTCGAGTTTCTCGACGCTTCCGCGGCCCGCGCCCGATCTGCCGCCCGCGCTGCGCCAGAGTTTTTTTTCAGTAGCGGCGAACATTCTGCTGCGCCCATTCGCCCAACTGGATCAATCTTCGGCGGGCCGTGCCGGCACCTACTTCATCGCCATGCGTTTGCTGCCGCTGTTTCAGCAGTTCGCTCCTGATTTGGCGTCGGCAATCAGCGCGCAACTCGCGGCCCTCGGACCCGAGGCGTCACGAGGCACGGCGGAGGCGGGCGCCAGCTCCGTCAATCGCGGCATGAGCGGCGACGGCCGGCGCGAAGGAATAGATGACGAGCTGAGGGATCGTTTGGATCGCGCGCAAGGCGCGGACGCGCGCGATCGCGCTTATGCCTTCGCGGCGATGCGCGCCGCTGACGAGGGCGACGCTCGGGCCCGCGATCTGGTCGATAAGATTGAAGACCGCGACACTCGGGATGGCGTTCGCACCTTCGTCAACTATAAATACATCGGCACTTTGATTACGAAGAAGCGCATTGACGAGGCGCTGCTGCTCGCTCGCAAAGCGGATCTGCCGCATACGCTGCGCACTCACTTCATCACGCAGGCGGCAGCGATCGTAGCCAAAGACGACCGCGGCCGGGCCATGGAACTTCTCGGCGAGGCTTTAACTGAGGCGCGGCGGATTGATGCCGGCACAGCGGAACGCGCTTATTGTTTAGTAGCTTTGTTGGCGCAGTTTGCGAAATTGGACAAGGCCCGGGATTGGGAATTACTAAGCGAAGCAGTCAAGGCCGCCAACGCCGTCGCCGATTTTACCGGCGAGAACGGACACACCTCCGTAAACCTGGAAGGGAAGTTCAGCATTCGGATGGGTACCGAACTGGTGACTCCTACTACCTTGCCCGACGTCTTTGCCAGTCTCGCCGAAGAGAATTTCTACCAGGCCGTCGACGCCGGCAAAACGTTCACTGGTGATGGGCCACGCGCGTTGGTGACTATCTCTATCGCTCGAGCCGCGTTGGAAAGCAAACCTGCGAAGGCGACAGGGCGAGGCAAGTGATACGTGTAGTCATAAAGCGGAGCGGGGCAGTAGCCCGACCGTAAGGGAGGGCTCCGCTTCATATCGATCAAGTGGAAACAGTGACAAGCCTGCGCTTCTGATCGGCGGCATAAGCAAGGCAAGCGCGGATGTCTTCTCCGGTAAGTTCCGAATAGTCGCTGAGGATTTCTTGGTGCGTCATTCCTGCCGCCAACCATCCGAGCACATCCGCGACTGCGATTCGCATTCCCCGAATAGTCGGTCGCCCGCCGCGTTTACCGGGTTCGATTGTGATGATTTCTTAATAGTTCATTCTTCGGCTACTCTCCGACAAACTTGGCGTGGGTTTTGTTTTGAAGGCTAGCCAACATCGATCCCTCATCCCGTTAGGCATCGATGATAAACTCAGCCATAGATAAACTCTACCAAGTCACTCCGTCAACGTCACGCGCGGAGCTATCGGCTAGCGATTCCGTAACGGAGCCCTCCCTTACGGTCGGGCTACTGCCTGGATGACGAGCCCTCCCTGACGGTCGGGCTTCTGACACGCTTCGCGCGATCGGCTGTTGAGAACTACCGTTGTGGTTCGTCTCCATCCGCCACGCGATACTTCTCCTTTTCCTTCTCGCGCTGCAAATACGGAATGCCTTTCTGCATCCACTCCGGTTCGGGCGCGCCTTTCAGGAAGTGATCGAAGAACTCCTGCAAACGGCGCGTGTAGTCCTTCTGATTAATCCGTTTTCGCAGGCCGTGCTTCTCGCCGTTGTAGCTGAACATGTAGGCCTCTTTGTTCAAGCGTCGCAGCGCTAAGAAGAACTCGATGCCCTGATACCAGGGCACCGCGTCGTCTTCGTCGTTATTGATCATCAGCAGCGGCGTCTGCACGCGGTCGACGCGAAACAGCGGCGAGTTTTCGAGATAGCGCATCGGGTATTCCCAAAGGCTGCCGCCAATACGCGACTGTGAATGCTCGTATTGGAACTGCCGCGGCAGGCCCGTGCCCCAACGAATTCCGCTGTAAGCACTGGTCATGTTTGCGACGGCGGCGCCGGCCTCAGCGGCTTTGAAGCGATTCGTCTGCGTCACCATGTACGCGATTTGATAGCCACCCCAACTGTGTCCCTGAATTCCGATCGCATTCTCGTCCACAAAACCTTTGTCGACAACGGCCTGGATTCCCGGCAGCACGCACTTCAGAGCGCTCGGTCCCGGATAGCCAGTCGTGTAGACAATGTCCGGCATGAAAATCAGATAGCCGTTGCTGACATAGTAGGTCGGATTAATCGAAGTGCCCGGTCCCGGGTTACGAAAAGCATGCAAGCCCTGCGTCAGCTTTTCGTAGATATAGACGATCATCGGGTACTTCTTTTTCGGATCGAAGTTGTCGGGCTTGAGCAAAAGGCCCTGCAAAGGCACGCCGTCCGTGTTCTTGAAGCTCATCAATTCCGCGCTGCCCCAATTGAACGGCGCGCGCTGAGCATCGCCGTTGCTAACCTTCTTAAGGTCTTTGAAGCCAGGCCCGGTTACCCAGATATCGGGGAACTCATCGAAGCGTGAAGCGGTCAGCATCAACACGTCGGCGTCTTTCGCTTTGGTCGGATTGTTAAAGTCCTTCGCGCCCATGACGAGTTTTTCCGGCAAGCCTCCGTTGACACGATCGCGATAGAAGCCAGAGTCGCGGGTCACGTCGCTTTCGGCGTGCAGCAGAAGCGGCTTGGCCGGATCGATGGAGCGCTCTTTCGGATCCAGACGCACGTAACGCAGAACGATCTTGTCGCGACGCCCAACGCCGTCAGTCAGGTTCTTGGCGTTGCTGCCGTCGGGAGCAACCTGCCAGACGTCATAACGATCGTAGAGCAGAACCTCGCGATCGTCTTTGGTCCAACCGGCCAAACTGTAGGACGTAGGTGTTTGCGGCTCGTCATTCTCCTCATCGAAGAACTTCACGCCCAAACTCTTCGTCAAGTTCACAGTCCGGCCATCAGAGATCGAATACGAATTCCAATCTTTGCCGTCAAAGAAAAGTGAGTATTTTCCGCCCGGCGAAAGGGAAGCACCGAATCGCTGCTTCTGTCCCAGAGGTTTGCGCGTGCCGTCATCCGTATTCACCAGATAGTAATCAGACAGTCCCGGATCATAGTCGCTCATGACTCGGTAGGCGCGGTTGTCGGAGCCAATCGCATAACGGCCGTCGTTCGAAGGCGAGACAGATTCCATTGCCTCGTTAGCAAGCTGCACGAACTTCCTGTCTTTGACGACATAGACGGCCCGATAGGATCGGTTGCGTTCCTGCTCAGCACGGACCTTCTGAATTGGCTGAACGTAATCGTCTTTCCAGTGCCACAGATCGACCAGCACTTTTTCGTCCGCAGGAGTCTCCTGGTCCGGATTTTTTTCCGGGTCGGGCGGTGGAGCGGCGCCCAGAAACAGCCGGCTGCCGTCGAGTGAAAAGCCAAGCGTGGCCTTGTCACTGACTACAAAATCTTTTCGGAAACCCGGAGAGGAAGTTGAAACGACCTCAGCGGCGTTAGTGATGGCCGCGGCGGCGTGGTTGCGATCTGCGCTCTCCCTTACGGTCGGGCTACTGCCCCCGCCTTCGATGACAGTCGCGTTCCCATTGCGATTCCAAAGATAGACTTTGAACTTTGGTTGCTTCGCGTCGGAGTCGTCACGATCACTGATGAAAGCCAGCTCGGTCTGCTCTTCGTCCCAGGTTGGCTTTAGATACTTGCCTTTGCCTGCCAGCAGCGCAGCCGGCGCAGCGTCACTCTGGGTCGTCACCGCATAAAGACCATTCGCTTCTTCCTTTTTTGAAGAGACTGCAAAAACCAGGGTCTTCGCGTCTTTGCTCAAGGTGTAATCGAGTGCGTCGCTAAAGGTGCGATCAGTTCCATTGGCCGTATTTCGCAGAACGAGATCGCTGCCGTACTCTTTTTTCTTTGCCGGGCGTGCGGGGGATTGGGCGCCCTCCCTGACGGTCGGGCTACTGCCCCGCTGGCTCGCGGTCGAGCTGCTGCCGACGGTCGGTGGGGTCTGAGCGGTTGGTGACGTCGCGGCATTCGGCGAGACCTCGGCGGTTGGAGTCGATGAGCTTTCCTTCGCGGTTGGGTTGGTGCCTTTGGCCGGTTCTGGTTTTGGTTCCAGCAGGTAAGCGATGAATCCCGCACCGTCTTCCGGCACTTGAAAACTCTTCACTCTTTCGATGCGCGCGACCTGGCCGGTAGATGTATCCATGATGCCCAGCGCGTTCTTAGGCATCTCCTCCGGCTTCTTCTTTTCTTTCTTTGCTTTGTTCACCTCGGCTTTGGTCGGCTCGATGCTGAAGACGACAAATCGACTGTCGGCAGTGAAGCTTGGCCTGGACAGCCGCGCGTTGGCAGCAATGATCTCTGCGACATTTGGAATTGAATCATCAGGCGGCGGGGCGGGTGCGCGGTAACCTCTCGGCGCACGCCACTCGGCGCCGCTGGCCAGGTTGCGCACGACGATTTCACTGTCGCCGTCCTGGGCCATGAAGGCATACGCGATCAATTTTCCGTCGCGCGAGATCTGCGGCGACTGGATCGAATGCCATGAATCGTAATCCTGATGAGTAATATGTCGACGCCTCTGGCCTTAACGCTGTCAACACAAACACCGCCAATTTGGGCCAGGCCCTGCCACGAGAATGCACTGCCTCCTAACAACCGGCCGTCGAATACATGCCCGATGTCATAATTCGCTGCCCCGATCACTGTGTTTAGCTTGTTCTGGTTTTCACTAATCAAAACACTGACGTTATCGGTTGTATAGCCGTCAGTCGTCGTGTCAGTAAAGATAATCGAGTCTTCGCCGGCAATCAGTGTCAGGCGAATTGCCACCTCACGTTCGTAGATCGCGTCGACCAGATTCACCGTTGTAGTGATCGCTGAAAGACCTCCCTGCACCGTACCTCCGCCATAGGCCTGTGTGTACTCGGCGGTAGCCGCCGCTGCCAAACGATAGGTGCGTAGTGAGGTACCGGACAATGCTGCCGGAGTGGCTTGAGAATGTTTCGGATTGCGAGCCAGAGCTTCTTCCTGATCCTGCTCCGTCACGTCGCACTCCCCGGATCCGCCGACTACATCTTTCTGAAAGTAGACGATGTAATCCTTAACATCGCCGGGGCCGTTGGGCTCGATCAGCATCGTTCCCTTTTCGGATAAGATGATGGCGTGAAACCCCAGCGGGGTCCAATCAAAGCGAGTTGTTGCGGTCGGATCATCCAGCCCACTACCAATGTAGGTTTTGATTTCCGGGAAACGCGCGGCGAGTTCCGGCGCCATGATGGGAGACTCGGCGATCGAGAAGCGCTCGAAGGTACCGTCGGGCTCAGGCAGCGTCAGCACTGACCGCTTCTCTGCGGCAGTGAATTCCATCGGCGCGGCTTGGAGGATCGCCGCCAGGGCGGGCCGGCTAAGACTTACCGTGCGATAGGAACGGATATCCGGGCGCGGCTGTCGAGCGCTCGCAACCGCTGCTTGATCCGCCGAGGTCCACACGTCGTTCGAGAATTTCGCCTGAGACTTTTGAGTCTGCGGTTCACGCGCCGATGAGTTTGTCTTAAGTGGCACAGACTTCAGTCTGTGGGTGTCGTCGTTTGCTGGCGGCGGCGCCGCTCCCGTGAAGGAGAGGAAAATCAAGGGCAACACGACCAACACCCCGAATAAAAATACTCGGGAAGTGATAAGACGTTTCGAGTACGCAGGTCGGCTGGTGACTTTCCCCTTCATGAGGTTATTAAGCCGTAATAGAGTTTTTAGTCTCAGCTCATAACGGGCCAGGACGCGCAGCTATTATTACTATGAATTCGCACCTTTCAGCAAGAGCGAGGTATATGCTATTGCCCTATCAGAAGTGGTCTCATCTTTTCTTCAAACTCTTCCGGATAAAGAATTCCCTGCACGACGCCACGCACGTTCCCCTCGCGATCAATAATCACAGTGATCGGCAACACCTCGCTTTTGTCGAACAATGCTTTGGTTGGCTTTGCTCCTAAGGCAATTGGGTAATTGACCCCCATCGTTCTGACAAAGCGGCGCACCTGCGAAAGAGTTTGCGGCGGGTAGGTTATCCCGATGACTCTGAGGCCTTGATTGCGATATTCCCTTTGGAGCTTGATCAAGTCAGGGATTTCGGTTCGACATGGCGGGCACCAGGTCGCCCAAAAGTTAAGTAACACAACTTTACCCTTGTAATCAGTCAGCCGAATGCGCCGCCCCCGAATATCCTTAAGAGATAAGCTCGGTGCTTTCTGCCAGGACTGGGCCAATGCGGGCCCGCACCACAGGGCGAGCAAGATCGGCAACGTTAGTATGTTGCGGGTTTTCAGAAGAGATACCTCACTCCAAGCAAAATGTTTCTGTCCGTACGCAGCACCAGATGACCCGTGTTACGCACAACTGGAAACTGAAAGCTTCCCTCGATCACGAATCGCGGACGCGCGGCGTACTGAAGACCGGGAGCGAGATAGTATTCAGTTGCCCGACTTCCAGCTACCGGCGATCCGCCGATACGCCCGGTGCCCCGATGGACGAACGTTGTCTCAAGGATCAGAAACAACTCACCGCCCGGCTTATAAGGATCGCGTGGCAACACATACTCCACGTCGGTACTGAGACGTTGCTCGTGACCCATGCGAAACCCGTCACGCTGGGTGCGGAAGATCGCTTCAGCATTTCCGCCGAAGATGAATCGACCTCCAGCTTGAGAGAATGCCAGATCCAAGTGTGGCGACAGTCCACCATTGATCGGTGTGAGTTGTTGTCTGACAAATGCGGGCACATTGATTTGGGCCAGGCTCGGAGCAGACTTCTTTCCTGTCGGTAATTCCAGGCCCACTCGCAGTGCCGCTTGTTTGTCTCCATACGTTTTCACCTTGCGAAAGAAACGATACTTCGCCCAGGCCGTTGTGTTTCCCAATCCGAACCCCGAACCAGACGTGACTCGGTTGTCGTATGCAGTGCGCGAGAAAGGCGCCTCAACTTCCAACTGAACTCGCGGAGAGGGAGTGTAAGAGACGCTCAAGTCAAACACCTGACGATTGACTTCGAGAGTCCCCAGATGTTGCTTGATGAAGTAGAGACGCGGCGTCACCGCGCCTCCTTTGTAAACAGTGAGCCCCGGTGAGGTCACTCGGATAGGAGCAAGCGGCAAAGGTGGCGGGACCGCGTTTGCCGGCTCAGCCTTGTGTTCAATAACAAAGTTTACGTCTGCAAATCTCGCGAACGAGGTTGCGTAAAAACTTTCATTCCGACGCGCGTTCGCTTTGCTGGTTGCCGGAGTGATCGCCTCGTGCGCTGTTGCTCCGGCACCCACGGTTTTCCAATCGCCGGTGATTTCAACGACCGCGCCTTCATGCGCCTCAGGCAAGGCTTGGTTAACACCGGGGCCTTCTAAAGCAAAGCTTTGTCCCGACGCTTTCGAGACGATTGTCCACCCCTGGCGATCTTTCGCGAGCGTGCCCGCGACGGTTATGTCTGCCGAATCGAGTGTATAACCCGCGCTCTTCAACGTTGCTTTCAGCGCGGCAAAGGACACTGCCTTATCCGCCTTGGGCGTAAACACACCCAATCCTTTTTGAATGTCAGTGACTTGAATCTCTTTGAGTTTTGGTGCGTAGTCTAGACGGCTCACGGCCTTCTGAATGTTGTAGACTCAATTGCCGCAAAGGTAACCGGCGATGTGCATCTGCACGCGCTTTACCTGAGCACTCGAACTGGCCGCGCTGCCAAACAACACTATGAGTGTCAGAAGCCCGACCGTAAGGGAGGGCCTCACGGACAAACCAAAGCTTGCCAACAAAGTATTTCGTCTCATTTTCTCTTCTCCTAATCTGTTTGCAGTCATGAACCCGCACGGGTGCGGCTTCTGGAGCAACGCCAGCGCACGCGAATAGAAAATGTGCTCTGGCGAGTAGACACACTACGGCCCTGTGTCTTCTAGATCAGGAGTGCGAGATGTTGAATGTATTTAGGATTCGAGTCGTTTGGGTGAGATGTCTGTGAATAGCGACCCAGCAGAGCAACATTGCTGAATGGCGCCCCATTCGGCGCCACCGCTCCGTTCGGAGTCATGCCTTGCTGGGGTGAAAAACTGGAAGAAGAACTTGATCCACCACTGCCCGGCTCGGAACAATTCAAGTTGCAGCAGAGCCGCGCCATCGAGACTTGTGGAGTGTTGCTTGCTGACTGCGCCTTCTTACAACAATCCGGCATATTGGCCATCGAACCTTCGCCCTCGTGCGCACCGACGCCGACCGCGCCACCGAGCATGGCTGCGACGAGAGTCAAAACTGTAAACCACTTGCGCATTCTTGCGACGAACTATATTGAGTGAGTTCTTTGAGTGTCAAGCATCCGGTAAGGAAATCATGGAAACTAGGGTCAGGCTTGATGGTATGAAGGCCTAATCCCGATCGCGTTCTCATACCAAGTTCTTTCGCCAAACCTTTCATGAGTTTGCCGCCCAGTCCATTCAGGATTCTTTCTGGGCCCGCGCTTACTACTTCAGCCAGCGCGCCAAAGGCAAAGACCCACCACGCAGCCATCCGCGCTCTGGCTTTCAAATGGATCCGGATTATCTGGAAGTGCTGGCAGTCTCGCACCCCTTACAACGAGGTTATCTATCTCGAGACTTTAAGGAAGAAAGGATTGTCGCTGCCCAAGTTCGCCGCTGACTATCAGAAGTGAATTTGTTACTCGCTTAACCTTTTTTCTTGACTTGGAGCCCTCAGTCAAGTTGGGCGGCGCTTCACCAGAAGGGATGCAACTGCCCGACATGCACTTATCGGCTACATGCGCAAAGCCGCACGAGCATTAATAAGTCGAGAGACTGCTCCCGCCCAAAGCACAATAGCGCTACCGATGCCGATTGCCGCGCCCCATAGGAAAATGTTCTCCGATGATCTGTTACTCACGCTGATGTATACCGGCAGGATAAACATAGTCGCTGGTGAGAGCAGACAAAGAAGCGCTCCAATCATGTAATCAAAGCGCATCTGTAAGATCGGCGCGAGAGCGATAAAGTGCAGCCCCACGATCAGAGCAACAATGGGCGGAATGTAATCAGGATGACGGAAAATGAAGCCCAATATAAACGTCGCGCCGATGGCGATTCCCTGAAGAAGATTAACCAATCCAAATCGCCGTTTGATGCGCGCGATACGCTCACGTCTGTCTGCGCTCAAAATTTCATGCGGCAGGCGTAATACTTTACGGATAGAATCAATGCTGACAACAGACAGTAGCAAGGCGCAAAGGCCTAATGAAATTGCGATTATGAGAGTGCCCTTGCCATGAAGCGACCAGAGACCGAAAACTGCCCAAAGGCTTCCCAGGAGCATGAAAACCAACGCACCAACGCAAGTATTTAGAATCACTCCCCGAGATCTTGTCTCCTCTATCATGAATTCCTTCTTGACTGTTTGCAGGAATATCCTGAAGATGCCCAACGTCTGAGTTGACGCGGCGGCGCGAATTCAATCAAGCATCGCCGGACCAGTCATGATGCGAAACACGCCCCCGCCGCTCGCGTCCAACGACGTGTTGGGCGTGCGTTGCGCTTACGTCTGCCGCTTCGCTCTCACGCGCGGACGGGTGATTCTTACTGCCGCTTGGGAAATATTAGCTTCTCAAAAAACTCGTCGGCTAGAGAATATAGATCTTCCGTCAACCCTCTGGTATTCGAGTAGTTGGAAAACTCTATTTGAACAGCCGAATCCTTAGCGTTCGAGAGCGGAAGCAGATAGCCGTTGACGTTGAAATGCGCAAATTTGTTTGATGATGTCTTCTCGAGCGGGAATATCGCGTCATACCGCAAGCACACCGCACCCTTGAACCTCGTGTAATTGAAGTGAAGGTGATCCTGCTTCAATTTACTAAATTCTTCTTGTTTAAGAGCTTCCCAACCAGTCAGCCGGTCCTTTTCCGTCTCAAAAGTTTTTGTTCGGATAATTTTGACGCTCGCGTTGAAGATTCCGCTCTCATCGCGTTTCTCAAAGACCGTTTCCGATTTACCTATTGTTAGTAATATCCATCCAGGTTGATTAGGCGACACAACGGTTATTCCGTCTTGGTCGTAGATGCTGGCGGGCTTAATTGATGTCTGTGCTGGTGCTGACACGGCGGCATAAAAAAGCGTGGCGCCAATTATGACTATTAAATGATTCATAGAAACTCCTATCACGATTGACAGATTTCCAACAAGAAACGCCCAACGTCTGAGTTGACGCGGCGGCGCGAATTCAATCAAGCATCGCCGGACCAGTCATGATGCGAAACACGCCCCCGCCGCTCGCGTCCAATGGTACGATGAAAGTCGGGCTCATAAATTAAGCTCAAGTAGCAGATGTCTCCGGCAGGATAATCATCCTGTTTTCCCAATACCTGATTATTTAGGGAGGAGACATCTGCA